>BNJU01005416.1_pt1 | contig 135997 bp, 230 predicted proteins | sample 8539281 | NCBI WGS metagenome assembly BNJU01 (sample SAMD00202456, study PRJDB9452) | human saliva metagenome | isolation source: human saliva | place: Japan | reverse complement strand
GAAGGAACCCCTACGTGATGCGCTTTTCCCTTCACGAGAAGGACACTTTTCCCTCCGCTGGATACGAGAGGAATACTCGCGATAAGGCGTAGGACTTTCGTATCTCTTCGGCGAGGCATATCGGGGAGCTGGGCATACGATACCTTGGCCCTCTAAATATGAGACAGGGATTCTAAGGCAACAGTCGCATTCAGGGGCGTGCTGGGAGGAGAAAAGAGCAGCCCGGCCTCCTTCGTGAGGGAAGCCGTGGGGCTTATGTGGTGTGTGACCTTGCCGAGTGAAGCAGCCGCGGTGTGCGATGATCTCGATCTCGACAGAGGCCGTTCTTAGGGCAGCGTCTTCACAGCTACGGCAGGCGTGCGGGAAGGTGCCCGTGAACTGCTTCTCGCAGACGGCATTCATAGCAGCGAAAGTCGCCCATATCAGCGAAGCGCGTGGTCTTGACGACCTGATCGATGGTGAAGCCTGCTTCAGCGAGGATCGCGTGGATGTTGCGGAGGCCTGCTCGGTCTGAGCGGTGAGCGCCTTCAGGGAACTCGCCCGGCGGGATCGATGCAGAGCTGACCCGATGCGAAGAGCATATCTCCAGCGCGGATAGCCTGACTGTAAGGGCCGATAGCGGCTGGTGCGCTGAGTGGTGGCAATGACTTGCTTCATGAGTAGAGGGTTTGTATTTGGGTGATGAATAGTTGGACGATGGGGGATTGCCAGCGTTGAAGCGGTTCATCGTAGAGCGAGTCCCCTCAGGCAGAAAAGCGATGGAGGCGTCGACGAAGGTCTCAGACGCTCGGGCATCTGTGCCTCTTCCTCAGGAGAGACGCCCGAGGACGTGGTTATGTTGTGCGCCCTGGGAAGTCATTCCCGATACCGAAGCGCAGGCGGGCATGGGACTGCGAGCCGAGGCTGAGCGATATTCTTCAGCACCGTTATGACCGCGTCACTCGCTTGCCCGCTGAGACGGGAGCGCACCGAGGGCAGGCGAGGTCGTCGACGATGATCCAGCACGCGCTCGATGGGATCTTCTCCCGTAACTCATCAGTAGCGGACAGCTTCACGCTGAGGTTCGCATATAGGTGGAGGGCAGGCGGGACGATCTGTGCGCTCTGGCGACCCGTAGCGACATCGCCGTAGCGCTTCGTCTCGAGCGCACCCAGACGGGCGCGATGGCATCGGCTACACGGAAGCCGATATTGTGGCGAGGTCATATCGTATTCAGCCCCGATATTGCCGAAGGGCCTACGATGAGGTATTTCATTGAGTGGGTAGTTATTCGTGGGTGGAGGACGTTCTCATACACGGCAGGGGTCCCGAGCAAGGCGCTTCGGCGTGACGCTCCACATACTCGCGGCCGTCGGTGATCATCTTCTGACGCAGGAGATGTCGATGAGGGGCGCGGTCCGATCATGCTGGCGAGCATCGCGCGCGTCACTGGGGTCAGTGTAGAGGCTGCTGCAGGGCCGCAGCTTCCTCCAGACAAGAGCCGCAGCACCGATGACGGGCACCAGCATTCAGAGCTTCGATGGGCGAGGATACCGAAAGCCCTCGAGGCGCGAGGGGGTGAGACGAAGACCTTCGGCAGCATGAGATACCGGGGAGCATCGTCGAGGCCGACGCCGTGCATGAGGTGCAGGCGGGAGGGACGCAAGCGGCGGGCGCTGTCGACGACAGTATGCCCATAGGGCGTCTTACGGCCGACCGCCACGAGGTGGATGTCCTTGTCCTGAAGCTGGGCAGGTGCCTCGACGATGAGGCGAGGGTTGCACGCTCCTCGATACTCCCGACGAAGAGATATAGCGCTCGAGGAGATTCAGTGCCTGGCGTGACTACGACATCCTCGGGCGTCACCGCCGCGAAGGCTGGGAGCAGCCTGATGGACGGTCGTCACACGCTCCTCCTCGATGCCAGAAGATATCGGTGACATCACAGCGCGTCTGGGTCGCTCACGGTGATGACGTGGTCGGCATGTCGGGCGACGCGCCGTAACTTCTTGCGGTGAGAGCAGGCGGTCAATGGGCTTGTAGAACTGTGGGTAGCGGATGAAGGCCAAGTCGTGCATGGTGACGACCGTACCTATGCGCTGGGCATTGTACAGCCCGATGGGAAGCTCGTTGGTCAGCCCGTGGAAGAGGTCGACCTGCTCCGTGCGAGCGGCGCGGGGCCACGGAGAGTTGCACGAGGGTGCCCCCTGCGAAGGCCGGTGCACGATGGGGTGTGATGAGGCCGCACCGGGCGATGGGACAGCAAGCGCTTGTAGAGCGAGGGTCACCCGTGAGGGCAGAAGAGCAGATAGCGGTTCTCTGGTCGGAACTCCGTGAGCGTATCGAGCACGAAGCGGCTGTAGTTCCCGAGGCCGGTAGCATTGTGTGTAATGCGCTTGGCATCGAAGGCGATATTCATCGGCTCAGTGAGGCTACAAGAGGGATAAGGGTCGGGGACGGTGCGCTACTTCGCCTCGGTGGCGGTATTGTAGCGGAAGAGCAGCGCGAAAGAAAGCACAGCTGACAGCAGCATAGGCGGCGAGACGTACCAGCTCATGCTCCAGCCTGCGGGGATCGCCGTCGTGTCATGCTCCGTGTGGACGAGTGATCGACCCCGCCTGCGCACCGAGCAGGCCGAGCGTCGCACCGATACCATTGGTCGTCGATCATGAAGAGCCCCTGCGCACTGGAGCGAATCGAGGTCAGTCTCCTTGTCCACGAAGAGCAGGCCCGACACATGAAAGTCGAAGGCCACCCGTGAGACGATCATACTCAGCAGGAGACCATACGCCGCTACCAGGGTTACCAAGACCGAGGAGGGCCGAAAGCGCGGACCCACGCCACCATAGCGATGAGCATCACGGCGGATACCGAAGCGACGCAGGCGCGGGGATGAGCAGGATACAGAGCGTCTCGGAGAGCTGCGAAGGGAGATGAGGATATTCGCGTACTTCGCCGAGGGTATCAGCATAAAGCGGGGATCTCGCCGAAGGTGCTGATGAAGGGTTACTAAAGCCATTGGTGATCTGCAGGCTGACGCCGAGGAGCATCGAGAAGATGAAGAAGAGCGCCATCTTACGCTGCTGAAAGGCACGAGGCACGTGGCCGAGGGGCTTCGACAAAGACTCTTGCTCTGTCCTTGGGAGCCGTAGGGGCAGTTGGGTGGCGTCTGCGTGAGACTGCCAGGACGAGGGCTGATGATAGCCGAGATGGCAACTGCCCACTCGTAGCCTCGAGACCGGGCAGGCTCACCGTGATCATCGTGCAGATAGAGCCACCGTACCGAGACAGCCGGATCGGAGGGAAAGCTCTTCGCAGATCCAGCCCGCCTGATCAGAGCGAGGTGCAGGCGGCAGGTTGCTCCAGTGCCAGCGTCGGCATGTGAAGGCGACACTCAGCGGTAGAGCGCAAAGAGGGTGGGATAAGGGCGCGTCGGTCTGCGTGTGAGGAAGACGCCCGAGCATCAGCATCCCAGCTAGGTATGGCAGAGACCCAAGAGGCGCTGTGCTGGGATCCAGCGGTCAGCACTGATACCCATGAGCAGGCATGAAGAGCGACACAGGACCTTGCATGGCGTAGAAGTTCCCGATCTCAGGCCAAGCCTGCGGTACCGAGGTGAGCGCCCATAAGTAGGTAGGCCCCCAGACTGCAAACTGGAGGAAGTTCATCACCGTCGGGCGGAGCTTGATGGAGGACTGCATAGACAGCCAGTCGTATAGGTGCCAGGTAGTGTATGAGTGACGCCCACAGGGCAGGGGTTCTCCCGGGTGACGAGGCCTGTTCTCTGTGGGCGTCAGATAGGGGTTTACTGCTGCTGGGGCTGTACGCTCACGAAGCTCACCTGGAGGTCCGTGGTAGCCTTCGAGAGGCGGAGGAAGCTCGGACGGATGAGCTCAGCGATGCTTGCAGAGCCGTTGGAGCGCGATGACGTCACCGATACGGGTACGAGGCTCAGCTCCAGTGGCGTGGAGATCGTCCAGCCCGTAGCGGCGGAGTAGGTGGCGTACGCCGCGAGATGCTCCGTGACGATGCGGGCGATGTGTTGAACTTATACGCCTTGTCGCTGGCGGCGTACTTCTTCGAGAGGTACGACTTACCCGACTGGACGGCCTGCACATCGGCCGAGAAGAACTCCGTCACCTTGTCAGAGGGGAGGAGCAGGAGGTAGTCGGGCTGGTTCGTGCGCTGCCCTTCAGGGCTATTGACCTTGATGGAAGTTCGCATCAGCGAGCATCCAAGCGCGCCGATGAGTCGCTGGGCACAGGCGTCGTGGTGGGCTTAGGGCGCGGAAGCGAGGAGCTTCTGCAGCTCGCTCACCGAGAGCGTGTACTTCGTCGTCACGCCAGCGGGGCCCTTGACGTAGCTATACTCCGTAGACGGAGCCGTGAGGCTCGAGATGTCGCCACTGCTCAGGGCATTCAGGCGTGAGGTGGCTTCGTATCGACGAAGGGTCTTCACGTACTTCACGCGCTCGGCGGGCTTCTCCTTGTTGGGCACACTGTAGTGGATCATGAGAGCGACCTCCGTGACCTCGAGGAGGAAGCCACGACCCGTGACAGGTGCTACGTAGAAGCCAGGGAAGATCTCGCGGTCAAAGCGCGACTGCGAGTTGAAGGCACTCTTCAGCGTCGCCGGCGCGTCGCATCAGAAAGTGCTTCCCGAGGCTCATCAGAGGGATGGTGAAGTAGCGCATCGTAGAGTTCTGCTGGATGAGCGTCCCAGCGCTGGGCTGGATAGTAGCAGAGCCCAAGAGCGTCGCGCCCGTGCGGTACTGGCCGAGCGTCTGGCTCGAGGTACCAGCCGTGGTGACGGGCTGAGCGAGCTTGTAGACGTTGACCTTGATCTGGGCATCTGCATTCCCCTCGGTGCGGTCCGAATAGATGCGGAAGTAGACCGAGTCAATGGTCAGCTGGGCGTTGTCAGCATCCTCAAAGGCAACCCCTTCGGCAGTACGGATCTGCTTGATGAACTCACCCGTGACGGTCGAGCCCGTCTCGTCGATGAGCGTACCGAGGAGCGAAGTCGTACCATCGGTATAGAGCGTAGGGGTGGCTACCGTGGTGGCGTCGAAGGTGATCGTCGTCGCACGCCCGGTGACCTTGTCGAGGTTAGGCTGGATGCTCTCACCGATACGCGAGAGGTTGTCCTCGGCGCAGGAGGAGGAGAGCGTCACAAGGCCCAGCGAGAGGAGGCCTACATATAGAGCTGAAGCAAGCTTCATCATGGGAGAATCTTCTTATAGAATTCATTATACACCTCTGCGCACCCTTCGACAGGAGTATAGGGGAGGAAGTGCACCCCACTCTCGTCGATGTACTGCTTGAGGCTGGGCGAGATCTCGGCGCTGCCCTGTACGACCCCGTTGGCGTAGTGGATGGCCAGGCGGTTCAGTGCCTCATAGTCGGTCTTGCCATCGAGCACGGAGAGTGCTGCAGGCATGATCTTGTCGAACTTCAGGCACTCGAAGAGCGTGTCGGGGATCTCTACGGGAGCAGGGCTCATCGTAGAGCGAGTAGATGATCTTGGCCTTCTTCAGGCAGGGATCATCGTGATAGTACTTCTTCAGATAGAGCATACCCAGCGCAGTGAAGGTACCGTGGCAGTGGATGATATCGGGGATCCAGCGGAGCTTCTTGATAGCTTCGAGGGCACCACGCACGAAGAAGATCGAGCGCTCGTCGTTGTCGTTGCCTACCTTGGGGTCAACGTCGAAGACGGTCTTACGCTCGAAGAAATCATCATTATCGATGAAGTATACCTGCAGGCGGGCGGTCGGCGGTGAAGCGACCTTGATGATCAGCGGATGGTCATTGTTATTGATGATCATGTTGATCCCCGAGGGCGGATGACTTCATGCAGCTGATTGCGGCGCTCGTTGATGACACCGAAGCGGGGCATGAAGATGCGGATATCATTGCCAGCTCCTGAATCCCTGCGGCGGCTGACGTGCCGTCGTCGCGATATCGGATTCGGGGAGGTAAGGGAAGATCTCCTGCGAGATATACAATATTCGTCTTGATTTTCATTCGTCTATCGATTATACTTTTTGATGCAGCTCCCCGAGTACGCCGTAGTAACCCGCCGCTGGTGGGGCATAGAGCTTCTACAAAGATACGGAATTTCCTCAGGCGCACTCTTACCGCCTGCTATGTGAGAGGGTTACTCCCTTACCGCAGAGCTTCTCGCCCCTATTGAGGTCACAGCCCTATGCATCATAAGCACATCGTGCCCATATCATGGTATATAAAGGAAGCACCGACATACCTCACGAGGAGGATGTCGGTGCTTATGCTACAGCCCTGGAAATCAGAACCCTTTCAGAATGAAAATCTTGCGTCCTAACCGATGAGACGAAGGGCCGCCTGAATTCTGTCTCACTCACTCCCGAGGGAGGCGCTTGACAGCAGATGGGAGAGTGGCTACTCTTAGCCGAGGCGTGCGATCTGCTTAGCGAGCTTGCTCTTGAGGTTTGCAGCCTTGTTCTTGTGGATGATCTTCTTGCCAGCGAGGCGGTCGAGCATCGAGCTGAGCTGGGGCAGAGCTGCGCGAGCTTCAGCAGCATCGGTCAGCGCACGGAAGCGACGCACAGCGTTACGAGCCGTCTTGGCGTAGTAGCGGTTGTGCAGACGACGAGCGTTGGTCTGACGGATTCTCTTGATGGATGACTTATGATTTGCCATTTGTATCTTTTCTTTTTGTTGTTATCGTAGCCCATGGGGGAATCGAACCCCCCTTTCAAGAATGAAAATCTTGCGTCCTAACCGATAGACGAATGGGCCTCCCAATGTCAACCGCCTACCACATGAGCAGCATTCAGTTGCGAGTGCAAAGGTATAACAAATTATTTATCCACCAAACACCCTGAGCAAATTCATCGCCCTTACCTATGTACATATAGGCTACCTGACTACGCTTCCCAAGCGGTATAGCCGGATATTCTCCGCACCATAGCTGCGAGGAAGACCATTCGTGTAGATCGGGTAGCGAGGTATAGCGGACGGGTGAAGCACCCGAAGTAGGGAGAAAATCACCCCGTGCAAGGTACTAAGATATAAGCACCTTTGAGGGGCAAAAAGCGAGCAGTACTGGTTGCCAAGCGTCCTATCCTCTATTTGTTCTGCTAAGGTATCGCACGCCCAGCCCCCCCCGATACGCCTCTCCGAAGTGATACACAAGCCCCTCGCTTCTTCGCAAGTATCCCTCTTATCCAGCGGAGGGAAAAGCATCGTTCTCACGAAGAAAAAAGCGCATTCTCGTAGTGGTTTTCCTCTGTCTATGTACGTAGTCTTAAAGACCAGGCACGCAAATCCAAATATCTTCGTACGTAGATATTAGAGCCACGTACGTAGTCCAAACTTATCTGCTACTCGTCCGCAACTTTTATCCCGACGCAAAGCAACAACCTAATATTGGTCATCACACGCAGCTATACGGTTTCGCCCAGCTGACCAATATGGGTTCATCACTCCCCACTCCATATACGGCACATCCCCACGGAGTAGCTCCGTGGGGATGGGATCGATAACCCGCCAGATACGGGCGGGAGATGAAGCGATGGGCAGCGACTACTGCGTGACCTTACGATCGGTGAAGAGATAGAGGCGGTCGCCTGGGCGCACCTTCTCGGGGACAGCGATCGAGCAGAGCTGACCCTTGACGGCCTTCTCTACAGGCTCCATGTCCACGCGGATCTCTTCGACGACAAAGCGCACAAGCCCCGTCGTCGGCCCCGTGATGATGATCTCATCACCGACCTTCAGCTCGCCACTCTCGACGGCGAACTCCCCGACACCGACCTTACCGAAGTACTTCGTCGTCTTAGCGACGTAGACCTTCTGCTTCGTAGCCGAAGAGCCGTAGCTCGACGTCCATTCGCCGAGGCGCTGACCGAGATAATAGCCGTCCCAGAAGCCGCGGTTGAAGACCTGCCCGAGGTGGTTGTCCCACTTCTCGACATTGTCCGTGGTGAAGTTCCCCGCGCAATAAGTATCGACGGCCTCGCGGTAAGCACGCACGACGGTATCGACATACTCGGGACCACGCGCACGGCCCTCGATCTGAGGACGCGCACACCAGCATCAAGCATCTTATTGAGGAAGTGAATCGTCTTCAGATCCTTGGGCGACATGATGTACTGGTTGTCGATCTCCAGCTCGATACCCGTCTCCTTATCCTTGACCTCGTAGGAGCGGCGGCAGATCTGCGAGCAGGAGCCACGGTTAGCACTCTTACCCTGCTCGTGCAGGCTGAGGTAGCACTTACCCGAGACGGCCATACAGAGGGCGCCGTGGGCGAACATCTCGATACGGATGGGCTCGCCAGCAGGGACCGACGATGGGCTCTTCGATGATCGCCTTATGGATGGCAGCGACCTGATCCATATTCAGCTCACGCGCCAAGACCACGACGTCAGCGAACTGCGCATAGAAGCGTAGCGCCTCGACGTTGGTGATATTGAGCTGGGTAGAGAGATGGACTTCGACACCGATACTACGCGCGTAGAGCATGGGTGCGACGTCGGCAGCGATGATAGCCGACACGTCGGCAGCCTTCGCCGAGTCGATGATCTCACGCATGAGCGCAAGGTCTTCGTCGTAGATGATGGTATTGACGGTGAGATAGCTCTTGACGTCATGCTCACGGCATATCGCCGCGATCTTATGGAGATCTTCGGTGGTGAAGTTATTCGCACTCTTCGAGCGCATATTGAGGGCCTTCGATACCGAAGTATATGGGTCAGCACCCGCATTGATAGCCGCCATGAGCGACTCATAGGAGCCCACAGGGTGCCATAATTTCGTAATCTTTCCTGTTCATTTGTGATAAATAGAGATATGGAGTGCAAAGATAGCTCAATATAGCTCCACGAACTTCCGACCTCCATAGAGAAAGTCTATCAGCACCCCTATACAAAGCATCGCGCCCGATACCAGCTGGGGTATCGGGCGCGGATGGGAAAGTATTCCGGAGAAAAGAGGCTATCTGCGGGCGCGTCGTGGTGGCAGCGGGAGCAGCCGAAGTCGCAGCAGGGTGCGAAGGCTTCGGTGATAGGATGCCCGATGCAGCCCGAGGGGTACTGCGTCTTCAAGAGAGCTGCCAGCGTAGCGGCGATATCCGTGATATACGTCTCACGATAGAGATGGCCTGCACGGACGCCATGCCCCATGAAGATGAGGGGGATGTGCGTGTCGTAGGGAGACCACACGCCGTGCGTCGTACCCTGCGGGAGCGAAGTGCCAGACTTCGAGTACCACCCTGGATCAGGCACGATGAAGATATCACCACTGCGCCCCTTGCGGTAGCCGTTGATGATACGCGTCTTGATCGCATCGGGGATCGCAGCCATAGCCACTTCTTCGGCAGGCACAACATACGCCACACCAGGGAGCTTATCCTGAGCGCCTTGCAGATCGCCTGATAGAGGCCGTGGCGGTTGACGCCGAGCGAGTCGATGAGGTCCTGACGGAAGAAGACCTGATAGTTCATATACCCACGGATGATCTGAGCATCACGGCCGATGTAAGCACAGGCTGCGGAGTCAGCGATGCGGCGAGCCAAGTCGCTACGGAAGGCCTGCCCGGGGATCTTGTGATCGCGGTCGAAGGTGAGGTTGTGCGCAGCAGCGTGGTCGGCAGTGAGGATGAAGAGGTAGCCGTCACGACCGAAGCGCCCATCGAGGTAGCGGAAGAAGTCAGCGAGGTCCTTGTCCAGACGAAGGTAGGTATCCTCCGTCTCGACAGCGAAGGTACCGTAGCGGTGCCCCACATAGTCGGTAGCCGAATGGCTCATAGCGAGGAAGTCCGTCTCATCAGCACGCGAGCCGAGGCTCTCCCCTTCGATAGCAGCCTTAGCCATCTCGAAGGTCAGCGTATTCCCCATAGGCGTGGTGCGGATGACACCAGGGCCCTTGATCTTCGCCAGCTCAGCGGTGTTGAGAGGGAGTGTATCAGGGAACTTGCCATCCTTATCCCAGGGCTGCTCATAGGACACCGAGTCGGCCGTGCTCTCACGATAGGTATTGATAGGATAGAGCGGATTCCAGCCGTCCTTGAGGAGCTCAGCGACACGACCACGAGCGTTGAACTTCTTCACCCACTCGGGCAGGTCCTGCATATAGTAGGTGCTGGTGATAAGTTGCCCGTCTTGTCGTCCAGCCAGTAAGCACCGTTAGCCGTGTGGCCTGCGGGGAGGATGGGCGCGGTCCTTGATAGCTACGCCGATGGTCTTCGAGCGGAAGTTCGTAGCGATGCGCAGCTCATCGGAGATGGTCGTCGTGAGGAGGTTGCGGGGAGACATCTGCCCGCTGACGCCGTTGGGTACACCTAGAGCTTACCGTCGTGTCCTGCGTGCAGTAGATGGGGTTGCCATCCTTGAAGAAGTCATTCCTGCGATACCGTGGATCGAGGGGACACTACCCGGTGGACGGGCTGTGGCCGATAGCGGTATAGGCGGGGATGTAGTTGATGCGGGTATTCTCGCGGTTGAAGCCCTGCGTGAGGAGGCGCTTGAGCCACCCTCGACGAAGCGAGCCTGATAGCGATAGAGGTGGTCCCACGTCATCTGGTCGACCATCATCGTGACGACGATGCGGGGGCGGTTGTGCTGCGGGAGCGGCCTTCGCTGCCACGGGCACGGTGAGCGTGAGCGCAGTCAAGGCGAGGGCGCCAAAGAGGTTCTTATGTATCATAATGTAGGGTGTGAACGTTCGTCTTTCGTGGGCTAAGCGGGGAGGGTAGCTCGACACGGCTCCAGCGCTGGCGCTTCGCTACTGACGAAGGTGAGGCCAAGCTCTTCGCCTCGAGCACGCAGGGCGGTATATCCTCCTCGTAGAAGCCGCTGAGGATGAGGCGAGCGCCAGGGAGCATCACCTCGCGGTAGCGAGGCATGTCCTCAAGAGGATGTTGCGCGTGATGTTGGCTAAAGATAAGGTCGTAGCCTGCGCGTCCATCGAGTAGGGAAGCATCTCCGCAGAGCATCTCGTCAATGGTGACGCCTGAGAGTGTAGCGTTCTCCTGCACATTGGCATAAGCCCAAGGGTCGATATCAATCGCCGTGAGGTGACGTGCGCCACGCTTGAGAGCGATGAGACCAAGGATACCCGTACCGCAGCCCATATCGAGGACACGCTGTCCCGAGACGTCGTGCGAGAGGATCCATTCCCCCGACGAGGGAGGTCGTCTCGTGATTGCCCGTACCGAAAGCCATCTTGGGGTTGATGATGATCTCCAGAGACACCTCGGGACGTGGGTCATGGAAGGGGCACGGATTAGGCACGCGCCATCGCCGAGGAGGATGGGCTGGAAGTAATTCTTCTCCCACTCCTCATTCCAGTTGATGTCGGGCAGCTCCTCCGCTGTAAGCGTATAGGAGAAGCCTGCGACGGGAAAGCCATCGAGGAGCGCTTGTGTGGCGGTGGCATCGTACTGCTCGGTAGGGATGAAGGCCTTCAGCTCGTACGAGGCTTGCTCGAAAGCTGTCGAAGCCTAAGCCGCCTAATTCGGCGATGAGCCAGTCACTGAGGTCTTCGTCACGGGAGCTCGGTGATCACGCTATCGTAGTGGTAGCTGATAGTCAGCTGTAGGTATTGCATAGGGATAGATAGGGATGAATAAGCGGGAGAGCCGTTAGCCTAAGACCTCACGAAGCACCTCATCCATAGCGGTAGCGGTGCGGTCGAAGTCCTCACGGCTGTGAGCCATCGAGAGAAGATACACTCAAACTGTGAGGGGGCAGGTAGATCCCACGCTCGATCATGCCACGGAAGTAGCGGGCATAGGCCTCCGTGTCGGGCGCTTAGCATCGGCATTCGAGTGCACGCCACCGGGTGTGAAGAAGATCGTCGAGAGCGAGCCCACACGATTGTATGAAGGCGGTCGGTATAGCGGTCGAGGATAGGACGGATCGTTGCTTCGAAGGCCTGCCCCTTCTCCTCAAGACGGGTATAGAAGTCCGGCTCGGCGAGCGTCTGGAGCATCGTGATACCTGCTGCCAGAGCGAGCGGATTGCCCGAGAGCGTCCCTGCCTGATAGACATCGCCGAGCGGCGCCAAGCGATCCATGATGTCGGCACGACCACCGAAGGCCCCGACGGGGAGGCCCCCACCGATGATCTTCCCGAGGCAGGTGAGGTCAGGACGAATACCATAGAGTTCCTGCGCACCACCACGGGCAGCACGGAAGCCGCTGATGACTTCGTCGAAGATGAGCAGTACGCCCTCTTCCTCCGTCACACGGCGCAGCTCCTCGAGGAAGCCTGGTGCGGGAGGGATGAGCCCCATATTGCCCATGATCGGCTCGAGGATGATAGCAGCGACCTTCCCACGATGCGCCTCGAGGGTGCGGCGCACGCTCTCGATATCATTGTAGGTAGCTACCAGCGTGTCCTCGATGATGTGCTTCGTCACACCAGCGCTCGATGTCTGACCAAAGGTAGCCAGCCCCGAGCCTGCCGAGATGAGGAAGGTATCGGCATGGCCGTGGTAGCAGCCCTCGAACTTGATGATCTTGTCGCGACCCGTGAAGCCACGTGCCAGACGGACGGCACTCATCGTCGCCTCCGTCCCCGAGTTCACCATGCGCACACGCTCTACCGAGGGGAAGAACTTCGTGCAAATAAGCTCAGCCATCTCGACCTCACGCGCATTGCACGCCCCGTAGCTTGTTCCCTTCTCCAGCTCACGGCGGATAGCCTCCTGGATGGGAGGGTAAGCGTGCCCGAGGAGTAGGGGTCCCCAGGAGCTGATGTAGTCGATGTATTCGTTGCCATCGACGTCAAAGACGTGGGCGCCCTTGCCGTGATCGATATAGAGGGGGGTGAGGCCTACCGAGCGGAAGGCACGCACGGGGCTATTGACCCCGCCAGGGATATACTGCGAGGCGCGCTCGAAGAGCGCAGCAGATGTATCGGTTCGTCTCATACACATATATATTATAGAGTGTCGGTATCATCGGGATGCTGAGGCATCCACGTGGAGGACCAGCACTACAAAATTAGGGGCAAAAAGCCGAAAGGGCAGGACGACTGCGAAGCTCTAAGCCCGAAGCTCCAAGGGGTAGGGACTAAGAGAAGAACTCGCTAACTTTGCATAGAGCGACATATGGATAAACCTCTGTCATCAAATGCATCTACCTCGGAGAACCTCTCAGGCAAGGGGCTGAGGCTACGCCCAAAAGTATCAACAACACCTCACCCAAAATCACACAAGAGCTACAGCTATGTTAGGATCAATTGTTGGAGACATCGTAGGGAAGCATCTACGAGTTTGCTAACATCAAGACGAAGGACTTTGAGTTCTTTTCAGCCTGAGATGGAGCGTACAGACGACTCCATCCTGTGTATCGCGACTGCTGATTGGCTCTTGCACGGAGGGATGTGAGCCATTATTATAGTCGCTATGCCCTGAGTACCTATCCGATGGGAGGCTACGGTGGTATGTTTAAGACATGGAGCAGCAAGGTCGCACGCCAAGGCATCCATGAGCCGTATAATAGCTGTGGCAATGGAAGTGCGATGCGCATTGCTCCCGTGGGCTGGGCTTTTTGAGACCGAGCGTGAGGTCTTAGCGGCAGCCGAAGTCTCAGCGAGCTGTACGCATAATCATCCAGAGGGGCATCAAGGGGGCGCAGGCGACTGCTCTTTGTATCTTTTTGGCGCGACAGGGGCATACAGCTTCGGACATTCGAGCACGGATGAGCGAGACTTCGGTTACGACCTCTCGATGTCGGTCAAGGAACTGCAGCGACGCTATTCGTGGCAGGGCATCGATGGTAAGGGTGATGGCGGTATTTGCCAAGATAGTGTACCGCAGGCCATCATTTGCGCCCTCCAGGCTAAGGACTTTGAGGATGCCATTCGCAATGCGATTGAGTATCGGTGGAGATAGTGACACCATCGGCTGCATCGCCGGAGGTATCGCCGAAAGCTCTCTACGGCATCCCTGAGCCAATCAAAAGAACAAGCGTGGACGTATTTGGACGAGACTGAATGCTGCACCGTCAGGAGCTTTATCCAGAAATACAGCATCTAAGCAAGGAGCACTCACCTGATTAAATAGCAGTTGGGGATAGAACCAAGCGTTCTATCCCCCAATTAATCGTTATGTGAGACTGTTCGCAGTCTCTTCCTCCCTGTGGAGTAGCGGTGTCGTTGGGTGGGTCAGCGGCCCGAGAGGACGAGCAGGACGCTCACATCGTGGGGCGAGATACCTGGGATGCGCGCTGCTTGGCCGATGGTGCGCGGGCGGATACGGTCGAGCTTCTGCCGTGCCTCCGTACTCAGCGCTTGTATCTCGGCATAGTCGAGTCCCTCGGGGATGAAGACGTACTCCAGACGCTCGAGCTTCTCGGCCTGCTCACGCTCACGCTGGATATAGCCGCTGTACTTGATGAGGATCTCAGCACACTCGGCGATCTCCTCGCGACGCGAAGGGATGGCTTCGATGGCACGTCGGAGGGCGGGGACCATCTCGCTGAGGTCGGAGAGCGTCAGCTGGGGGCGCAGGACGAGATCAATGAGCTGCAGCCCTGACGAAGCGGAGCGAGCCCACGCGCCTCGAGCTGAGGATTGATCTTGTCAGGGGCGGATGGAGTAGCCCGAGATGAAGGCGATGAGTTCGTCGCGCAGGCGGATCTTCTTCTCGAGAAGGCGCACGCTCCTCCGTAGCTAAGCCGATCTCGGCAGCACGGGGCGTGAGACGCACATCGGCATCATCCTGTCGTAGGAGGATGCGGTACTCGGCGCGCGAGGTGAACATACGGTAGGGCTCATCCACGCCCTTCGTGACGAGGTCGTCGATGAGCACCCCGATATACGCCTCGGAGCGGCTGAGCGTGAAGGGGGAGGTCGTGCACCTGCTGGTGGGCATTGATACCGCGATGAGCCCCTGGCCTGCTGCTTCTTCGTAGCCGGTGGTCCCGTTGACCTGACCAGCGAGGAAGAGGCCTGCGATGACCTTGCTCTCGAGCGTATGGTGCAACTGTGTGGGGTCGAAGAAGTCGTACTCGATGGCGTAGCCTGGGCGATAGAGGCGCACATCACGCAGTGCGGGGATCTGTCGCAGGGCCTCGAGCTGCACCTCTAAGGGCAGCGAGGAGGAGAAGCCATTGAGGTAGTACTCATTCGTGCGCTCGCCCTCGGGCTCGAGGAAGAGCTGATGACGGTCCTTGTCGGCAAAGGTGACGATCTTCGTCTCGATGCTCGGGCAGTAGCGGGGGCCGATACTCTGGATCTGGCCATTGTACAGTGGAGAGCGATCGAGGGCTTCACGCAGGACGGCGTGGCAGGCCTCATTGGTATAGAGCGTATAGCAGGGGAGCTGACGCAGCGTCGAGCGCGTAGGCGTATCGAGGTAGGAGAACTTATGATGATCGTCCTCACCCTCCTGCACGCCCATCTCATCGAGGTGCAGGCTACGGGCATCGATACGTGGGGGCGTGCCCGTCTTCATACGGTCGGTGCGGATACCCGCCTCCTGCAGCTGCTCGGAGATGCCGTAGGGTAGCTGGCTCGGAGATACGACCACCCGTGATCTGCAGCTCGCCGAAGTGCATCAGCCCCGAGAGGAAGGTCCCGCGGTCAAGATGACGGCATCGGCGAAAGTGCACGCCCAGCTGGGTCTCTACGCCACGCACGACCCTCCTCAAGAGTGAGGCGCGTGACGGTGTCCTGCCACAGATCGAGTAGCGGCTCACTATCCAGCTCCTCACGCCAAGCCTCCATGAAGCGCATGCGGTCACTCTCTGCGCGCGAGGGCTCCACATGCGGGACCCTTGCTGCGATTGAGCATGCGGAACTGGATGGAGGTACGGTCGATGATAAGCCCCATCCCGTCCCCCGAGGGCATCGATCTCGCGGACGATCTGTCCCTGGCGATACCGCCCACAGCGGGGTTGCAGCTCATCTGCCCGATCTTATTCATATCGGGCGTGATAAGGAGCGTATGAGAGCCGAGGCGTGCCGCAGCAGCGGCAGCCTCACAGCCGGCATGGCCAGCCCCGATGACGATGATGTCGTAGTGGGGCATCAGACGTTGAAGCGGAAGTGCATGATGTCCCCATCCTGCACGACGTAATCCTTGCCTTCGACAGCCATCTTACCGGCCTCCTTGACAGCCGACTCGCTGCCATAGTGGAGAAGTCCTCGTACTTGATGACCTCGGCACGGATGAAGCCCTTCTCGAAGTCGGTGTGGATAGCGGCGGCGGCACGGGGCGCCTTGCTGCCCTTGGTATGGAGTCCAGGCACGTACCTCCTGCACCCCAGCGGTGAGTAAGTCTCCAGATCGAGGGAGCTTGTAAGCGGCCTTGATCAGACGAGCCACGCCCGACTCCTCGAGACCGATCTCAGCGAGGAACATCTGAGCGCTCCTCGTAGGTCTCCAGCTCGGCGATCTCACTCTCGATCTTCGCAGCGACGACGAGGAGTTCGGCCCCTTCGCTGGCGACAGCCTCGCGGACACGCTCTACATATTCGTTGCCCGAGACAGCGGAGGCCTCATCGACATTGCAGACGTAGAGCACGGGCTTGCTGGTCAGGAGGTGGGAGCTCACGAGCGACCTTCTGCTCGTCCTTGGTCTCGAAGGAGACGGTGCGGGCGTTGAGTCCCTGCTCGAGGGCTTCCTTGTAGCGCATCAGTACGTCGCAGGCGAGCTTAGCTTGCTTGTCACCACCTGTCTGTGCCTGCTTGTAGACCTTCTGCAGGCGTAGCTTCGACCGTCTCGAGGTCCTTGAGCTGTAGCTCGGTGTCGATGATGGACTTGTCGCGCAGGGGATCGACACTGCCATCGACGTGCGTGATGTTGTCGTCATCGAAGCAGCGCAGCACGTGCAGGATCGCATCCGTCTCACGGATGTTGGCGAGAACATTCCCCAGCCCTTCGCCCTTGCTGCGCGCCCTTCACCAGACCAGCGATGTCGACGATCTCGACGGTCGTGGGGACGATGCGCTGGGGCTGGACGATCTCAGCCAGCTTCGTCAGGCGCTCATCGGGGACGATGACCCCGACGTTGGGGCTCGATGGTGCAGAAGGGGAAGTTAGCGGACTGCGCCGCGCGTTGGACGAGCAGTTGAAGAGGGTGGACTTACCGACGTTGGGCAAAGCCTACGATACCACATTGTGGGGCCATTATGCGTATGATTATATACCTTATTATAAGGGTGCAAAGATAGCGAAATGCGAGGAGGTCTAAGAGCCCCTCGCATCACATAGTCGCAACGCTTGAATAAGCGCCTATCATCTACATATCACTGCAGCTTACTCACCCTTCCGCTGAGAGGTGTGACGACGCCATCAGAGCTGAAGCTTCACCCAAATACCCTCCGCCTATTCGGCAGCGAGGCTGATGAATAGGCTTACCCGCGTTATAGATCCCCACCAAGGAGAGGATTGTCTCTGTCCCATTGACAAGCCAAGTCGAATTATTAATCACAGGAGGAAGAAACTCACACTCCAGCTCTACCCCCCCATTGGCACTCAGCACGCGCACAAACGAGCGGTCAATCTTCCCCTCAAGAGGGTAGAAATCGGGGCGTGGGGCTATGACCACAATCAGGTGTCCGTCACATCAAGCTGTCGCTAAGTAGCCCATTCGTCTTCCCATCAACAAAGCCTAAGAGATGCTTCTGATACACTCCGCCAGTAATATCCTGCTGATGCTCATTGACGACGAGGATATGGACATCACTCTTTACAGGGCGCTGTCGATAGGGCTCATCCATCCCCGTGACACGGCGAGGAGTATCCTTGTGACAAGCGCAGCACACTACGGCTATCAGCCATAGCATCATCAGACGGGAGATTGTTTTCATAAAATAGGAACTCTTGGAGTATGATAGCGATGAAGCCCAACCACAATTTGAGGATTATGCTTTTTGTAGACAGGGGCGTTTATTCTCATCAAACCAGACGTCATCAGTCGCAGTGTACCACCCGTTTCCTCCATCGGGTCCCCATCCCCAGTTCATATAGATGCGATCTTCATATTCTGTCCACGTCTTAAGCTTGATGAATAAGAACTTCTTCGTGACCTTATAAGCCTGTTCATAATATCCATCACAGAACCAGATATGACCATCATATCCAGTGTCATTCCTGTAGCCTATTAGAAGAACTCCTCTATGGCAATCAACCTCCTGATCACCATAGATACGATCCTTAAACGAAAGGTTCTTATAGAGTGTCTCAATATCATAATTCACACGGTCTGCATCTGGAAAAGCCGAGCTTACGCAATCCTCTAACGATCGCGCGGGACTTGCTCCACTAACATATGGACTCCAGTGATAGTTCGGGGATGCTATCTGCTATCTGACGAAGAACCTTCGAGACCTCTCTTCCTTGGATGTTATTTGCAGTGGCAAACTTAGCATCATAGCGAACACTTGGAGTTACAGAAGTGTAGCTACCATTGATACGATGCTCACAATCGTAGAGTAACATCCCTACAGCAACTGCAGGGCATCCGATTAAGCTCCCATCCTTTGCAGCAGAATTAAAGTTCCCAGCTTGCGACCAATTAAGATCTTTCGTATGCGTGTATATCGCTGAGCTTGCCAGATGAATATTCTCGAGTTGATCGCATCCCTGCAACAGGCGCAGTGTTCTCCGTGACTAGTTTCATATTCATAGTCTTTCTTTCCCAGTCCTTCACTTTTCGAAGTAGGGAGTTAACCCGACTGGGATCATTGATATTCTTTTTCGCTTTATCTATGTAGCCCTGAAGTGCTCCATACAGAGTTTTTCCGACGACACTTCAGAGAGGACAAGGTGTCCCTTATCTGAATGAGCAACAATCGGGAATGAGCTATGATCACCTGACAGGATCACGAATCCTCCATTATCTCTATAGTTAATTGCATACAGTAGCGTATCACGCCCCTCCACATAGTAATTAACATCCGAAATCTCGCGTGGTGCAGCGATGAGATCTCAAGTTTTGAGGGACGAGAGATACTATCCTCATGCTTGAGGAACATAGTGAGCATACATACGAGCCTGCTGTTCACTGAGCTGAACACTCGTGGCAGCTTCCTTTGAGGGGCTTCTTGCTTTGATGCAGGAGTAGGGCTTCTTGCTTACAGGAGATCACGCCCGCAAGCAGGGTCATGGACACCCCAGAGGGCGACCAACCGAGATAGTTTTTTCTGTTTCATAAGACTAGATTAGTTAGTATGGAATTAACGAGTTAAACGTAACAATTATCCCCAGACTACCAAATCCATAGCTCCATCCTAAAATCCAAGGGTCACATCAAAGCCCTATATCGACCGAAACTAACGAATTCTCTGGTAAGACCGCCCGCTCGTAGAAGCCCGTTGCACGACTATTGCTTTGCGACCTATGTTGGTCGGCGGGCTGACCTATATTGATCCGACGACGAAGCTATAGATTGCGCATGACGACCTATAGGGATGACGAAGGAAGCTATATAGCTTTGTTAAGTGACCTCTATTGGTTTGTTGCTCTGCGTAGGGGATAAAAAGTTGTGGACGAGTGGCGAGATAAGTTTGGAGCTACGTACGTGGATCTGAATAGCTACGCACGTGGATTTTTGGTTTGTGTGCCTGGTCATTAAGACTACGTGCGTAGATAGAGAAAAACCACTACGTGAAGGCGCTTTCTCCTTCGCGGGAATAGCACTTTTTCCTCCGCTGGATAAGAGAAATATTCGCGATGAGGTGAAGGCCTTGCGTGTCGCTTCGGAGAGGTATATCGGAGAGCTGAGCGTGCGACGCCTTAGCACACTAAAATGAATAGTGTGCAATTGCCATTTTCTTTCTTTATTCCGCGGTAAAAAGCGTAACTTTGGTACGAGGAATCAATGAGCACAAAGATGAAAGACCTACCACTCTTCTATGCCCCAGCCCTACGTGAGGAGCTCCAGCTCCCGAGGAGAAGCCAGCATGCTATCCGTGTACTGCGCGCGAAGGTAGGCGATGAGTTCCTCGTCACCGATGGCTGTGGCACCCTCTTCGAGACCCGCGTCTCAGGCGTAGATCGCCGTCACTGCCTCCTCTCGATAGAGCGCGAGGAGCCCTGGCAGAAAGTACTGGAGGGCGCTGGGCCGTAGCCGTCGCTCCCACGAAGAACATCGACCGCCTCGAGTGGACGCTCGAGAAGATGGTCGAGGTAGGTCTGGATGAAGTCTACCTCATCCGCACCCAGCACTCCGAGCGCAAGCATACCAGCGCCGAGCGTCTGGAGCGTATCATCCAGAGCGCTGATGAAGCGAGTCCCACGAGCCCTCCTTCCTCGCCTCATCCTGACGTGCCTTTGCCCAGCTCCTCGAGATGACGGCGGACTATGACCTTCGGCTCATGGCCCACTGCCGTAGCACCGTCGGCCCCGAGCGCCGCACCGTCGATCACTGCTTCCGCGAGGCGAAGACGCTCCTGATGGTCGGGCCCGAGAGAGACTTCTCCGTCGAGGGAGATCGGGGAGGCGACCCGCGCGGGTGCCAGCCCATCACCCTCGGGGCGAGGCCGCCTGCGCACCGGGACCGCCAGCCTCATCGCCCTGCAATGGCTACACACACTCGATATGACCAGCCAGCGCAGGCCCACCACACACGAAATAATACACGAAATAATCACTTATCAACCAACTCACCCTTATGGCTGGAAAATCAAACTTAGCCTGGTCTACCGTGACATGTGGCGGTCCTCAGGGAAAGTACCAGCCCACGAGACCAGCTCGAGGCGTATCGCCCACCGTCTTAGTCGAGATGGGCTGCTTCCTGCGCGTCAGAGCCAATGGGGGCCTTCGAGACAGGTCAACCTCCTCTACGGGGAGGGACAACAAGGCCGTCCGCGCCTTCACTAAGCCCCTCAACGATGCTGGCGTCCAGACGCACTGCTGGACCGTGGTCTCAACGGTCTGCGTATGTTCCCCGTCCCTGCTGACGTACGTCGCCTGATGGCCTGGGTCAAGAGGCCCAGGGTGTCGATATCACCCGTATCTTTGACGGGCTCAACGACCCCCGCAGTCATCCCTCCATCCACTACGCGAAGGCTGGGATGATCCCACAGGCTACGCTCTGTCACCCACTCCCCGTTCACCGTCGGTACTACGCTGACCTGGCAGACCAGTTCATCGCAGCTGGTGCCCCGAGATCTGTCTCAAGGACATGGCGGGTATCGGCCGTCCTCGCTTCCTCAGCCGTCTGGTGAAGGCTATCAAGACCAGCACCCGAGGGTCATCATCGAGTACCACGGTCCTCAGGCCCTGGCTTCTCCGTAGCCTCCACTGCTCCGAGGTCTGCGACAACGGCGCTGACGTCGTCGACGTAACTATGGAGCCCCTCTCTTGGGTAGATCCACCCAGACGTCATCACCATCCGCGAGATGCTCGCCGACGCTGGCTACAAGGTCGCTGACATCAACATGGACGCCTGCAGGCTCGTGCCCTCACGCAGGGTTCATCGATGACTTCCTCAGCTACTTCATCAACCCTGCCAACCTCCTCACTTCGTCCCTCCTCGTGGGCTGCGGTCTCCCTGGTGGTATGATGGGCTCGATGATGGCTGACCTCAAGGGCGTACACGCTGGAGCCATCAACATGCACCTGCGTAAGAAGGGGCGAACCCGAGCTGAGCGTCGACGAGCCTGCTCGTCCGCCTCTTCGACGAAGTCGCCTACGTATGGCCTCGCCTCGGCTATCCCCACTCGTCACGCCATTCAGCCAGTACGTCAGAACGTCGCTCTGATGAACGTCTACAACCTCACCATCGGCAGGGGTCGCTGGGAGGCTATCGACAACAACACGTGGGGTATGATCGCCCAGGAAGTCTGGCCGTCTGCCCGGCAAGCTCGATCAGGAGATCATCGACCTGGCGAAGGAAAAGGGCTTCGAGTTCACCACCGAGATCCTCAGCTCAACTACCCCGGCGCGCTGGATAAGTTCCGCGCTGAGATGAAGGAGAACGGCTGGGGAGCTCGGCGAAGACGACGAAGAACTCTTCGAATTCGCTATGCACGAAGCTCAGTACCGCGACTACAAGAGCAGGTGCAGCTAAAGGCGCTTCCAGGCAGAGCTCGACAAGGCCAAGACCGATGCCCTCGTCAAGAAGGGCTACAGCGCCGAAAGTGCAGTGAAGATCAAGCGTCAGGGCACCGAGCCTATCGAGCTCCTGCCTCTGGTCAGATCATCTGGGAGGTCGACCCCGAAGACTACTCTACTGCTCATCCCCTCGGTACCTTCATCAGAGACGGGTGAGCCTCTCTGCTACATCCAGACGGCTGCAGGCTAGCTTCGAGGCCCGTCATCTCGAACTCACCAGCCGCCTCGCTGAGGGTGGCTGCTCAGGGTGCTAACATCCGCAGGGGTGAAGCCCTCGCCCTACGTCCGCCCGCTGAGAGGAAGAGCTCTTCGTAGAGCGAACCCGAACGTCTGCGTCGCGTAGAGCAGCTCGAAGAGTTCGCCACGTCATCCGATGCTCGCGCGCTAAAGTGGCGACACCGCCATGGGGCAGCCACTCCTCTCGGGGGCTACACAGCACTTAGCTGATGGTGTGGCCCCGAAAATCTTCTATCTCCCTGCTATAAGCCACGCCCTTTCGCGCGCGCGTAACATATATACTATACCCTCCCACTCTTCACGGCTCCCTCCGCTACATTCCCAGCACGACCGAGTACGCTTCATGGGGACTGCACACCACGCACGCCCCGCACAGCCTGCAGGTCAGGCGATGCACCGCCTCGCGCCCTCATCCGCCACGCACACCACTGAGGGAGAACAGGTACAGAGCCATCACCGACGAAGACGACCAATAAAGACCACCAGCCCTACCTGCCCACTACCTTTGTATCGCTCCCCAAGGTAGGCGGAGCGCCCCAGAGAGGGCTGTATTCCTCTTTATTGATTGGCTTATGTACACACCATTCCGCAACGAGGCACCTTTGCCTTAGCCCTCCTCATCGAGGCTCTGTAACATGCTTCCACACCACCGCACGACACGCGAGAGCGACCGAGAGCCACACACGGGCGAGCTACAGCGCACCTGCACACCACCCAGCAGGGCACGCCCTCGATACCTCACGCTGGACCTCACCGAGGTTGTTGCGCTCCTCCCTCCACACGATACCGCCTCCCAGGCGAAGGGGCGCAGGCTGGATAGCGCACTATCACCTCCGACAGAATCCGGGCGGCATCAGGCGACCACGACGGGCGCTCTACAGGAGGTCGATAGCCTTTCGCTCCCGACCAAGCGAGCAGGAAGAGCTATCACGTCGTACAAGGCACCACGGGTCCCTTACGCCCCGCCACCCTCAGCGTCACCCTTCCTTCTTCCTCGGAGCCATCTACCTTGCTTATGGGGAGGACCAAGCGAGTGAGACCCACCGACATCCGCTACATCGTCGTGCACTGCAGTGCCGCGTGCCAACCAATCCTATTCGCGAGCTCTGGAGCATGACACATCGTGCCCGTGGCTTCCCGCTCGGCGGCTATCACTTCTACATCCGTCGCTCGGTGCTATCATCCTCTGCGCCCGCTGGAGCAGATGGCGCTCACGCACGGGGCTACAGCCGCTCGAGCTATGGCGTCTGCTACGAAAGATTGGCTTAGATGACATGGGGCCATCAGCAGATACCCGCACCGCCGAGCAGCGTACGGCCTCCGTCAGCTCATGAGCACCTCCACCACTCGCCCACAATAGCTACCATCCTCGGCCATCGTGACCTCAGCCCCCGACCACCCAGCAGCGACGGCCGTATCACGCCGACGAGATGGATCAAGCTATGCCCTGCTTCGATGCCCAGAGGGAATATCACGACATCTCCATCAGCCAATAAGCCATGCAACCAAATAAATCAAGGCGACACTCCAGCTCGTCGCTCGCCACCCTATCAGCCTCTTCGGCATGCTCCTCCTCGGTGCAGCCTTCGTCACCGCCCCACCTGGGAGATTCGCTCCAACATCCTCATTGCCCTATGGCGAGTGATGACCTTCGCCGGCGCTCTCTTCGGCATCGACTACCACTACCGCCGGTAGTCGATGCCCACCTCGCATCACCTGCGTCACCTGCACCCGCACCCTCCCCACCGCCATGCCGACGCCGCGCCTCCCTCTTCGCACGCACTCACCCCATCCTCAGCCTCACGCCGGCCTTCTACCTCCTCCCCACCCCTCTTCTGCAGCTTGCACTCCCCACCGAAAGCAAGCAGTAACCCACCTGTCAAATCTTTTGTTCAAAAAGAAAGAAGGAACTTATCCTCAACATCTCTTTACGACAACATCGTGTGGATAACTCTGTGAGTAGCTCTGTGCATATGCGAAGAAGGCTTGAGTTTATAAGCGCTTTAGGAGGACATCACAGAAGCTCCTTCTGCGGGAAGGTGTAATCCTTGAGACAAAAAACCCATAGAATTAGTATGAGAAAAGCAAGACTCAGGCCGTTTTCTCCGCACTTTTGCCAAACTTTGCACCAGATAAGAGGTCGCACAAGACACTATACCACACTATACGGCTAATGTATAGCACATTAAGGGGCAAAACCACCTCGTGGATAACCTCCTCACCCATAGCAACTGAGGCCCAGCAGTACAGCGCCTGTCACGCGCCCGATGCCCCCGCTTGGCTCCTAAATATAGTAATGCCTTGGTCACGACTACGTAAGGCAACCCCTCATACAAAGCGACAACTCCTCCTTCTTCAGGGGAGCAGCTCTGGAAAGTAATGCCTCCAGATCACCTAGCCGGCTCCCTGCTGCAGACGCTCCAGCGCTGGTTCACATCCGCCCGCTCGGCATCCGAGGCGGCGCGAGGATGAGCAGAGGGCGTTTCGAAGCGCTCGTGCTCGGGTCCTTCGAAGGCATTCTGCGAGAACTCGTACGCGCCTGAGACCCTACTCGTACGAGCTCAGAGCGAGATCCTCTCTCAGGGCCTCGAGATCTACTCACTCAGGCAGCTCAGCCTGCACCTCAGCCCTAAGCTGGCGCGCACCTGAGACTGACACGTCTCACCTCAGTGCCGACCTCCGCTTTGAGACCTTCTACGGGAGTGCTTGTAACCGCGAGGCCCTGCGCATCGCTGAAGCTGACCGCACGCCTGGGCAGGCTCCGCTGAACTTCATCTTCATCTATGGCAGTGGTGGCGTGGGGAGACCCACCTCTCGCAGGCTATTGGGCAGCGCGCCATGGAGCTCCATCCCGATGCGCGTCTCGCTACGTATCGAGCTCGAAGTTCGAGCACAATTCGTCCGTGACAGCCTGATCGCGGTCCCGAGCGTGGTATGTTCGTAGACTTCTGACCAGCAGATGGATATGCTCATCGCTCGACATGTCCAGGGGCTCATCGGTAGAACGAAGCGCAGCGGGCGTTCTTCGATATCTTCAATCACCTCTACCTCCTCGGCTTAAACGGATCATCGTCACCTGCGACGTCCCTCCTGTGGACCTCAGGGGGATGGGCAGCGTATCATGGCCGCGTATCCAGGCGCTGATGATGCTGCACGCGTTGACCGCCCGACCTGAGCTTCCGCCGCAAAGGTCCTCCAGCGCCGTGTCGCCGACAGCGAGAGTCGAGCTCGGAGAAAGAGCGCGTGGAGTTCATCGCCAAGGCAGCATGCAGGACAGCGTCCGTCAGCTCGAGGGGCTATCCGCACGATCATCACGCACTCGCAGTTCTCCGATCATGGTGCAGTAGACCTCCAGGCCACGCGCCGTATCGTCAGAGGTACCGTCTCCATGTCGAGGCGCCGTGAGGTGACGCGAGTCCATCCTCGATACCGTCTGCTCCGTCTTCGGCGTCGAGAAGGCACGCTCTGCACACCCTCACGTAAGGCCGTCGCGCCCTGCCCCGCCAGGTACTGATGTACCTCGTGAAGAAGCACACCAGGCGCGTCCTGGCAATACGATCGCCCAGCTACTGAACACGCAACGACCGCGACGAGTCATGCACGGCTGCAAAGGCTATCGAAGGCCGCCTCTCCCTCGACCCGCTCTCAGGGAGCGCATCGGAGCAGGTCAGGCTACCCCTCTACAGCTTAGCAGCACCACCTATTATAAAAGCGGCGGCCCCACCTCCAATCGTGAGGTGGGGGCCGCTCACACCTTCAACGACGAGGCGTCCGCTTGCTTCAGCACGTGGTAGCCGATGAGATCCTGTGGCTTGACGACGAGCCAAGCGGTCAAAGGCTAGCCATGAGGCGGAAGGTTTAGCGCCAGGAGAGAGCCTGCAGACACCACAGCGACCGCCGCCCTTGGCACAATGCTGGCGGTAACGGCCAATTCTTACACAAGCGGTACGGTACTTCTTACCGATGCGGCGACCGCCTTCGGTAGCAGCATGCGAAGGTGCAGGAAGAGACGAAGCCGCGATGAGGAGAAAGGTAAATAGAAGGGTGATCGACGCGCTTCATAAAAGGAATAGGTCTAAAGCAATATAGCCCCAAGAAGGCGGAGCTATATAGTAAGAAGGGAGAAAGCAAAGCTATACTGGTCGCTGAGGCATTCCTATATAACAGGAACAGGCGCTTGAACCAATACTGCTCAATGACGAACCAGTATTGGTCCGACGACTTCGAAGCCTCATGCCTTCATTCCACTGTCGCAGTAGTACTACAGAGGCACCACGCCCATGGTGATGCCACAGAGAAGCGGAGAAAGGAGGTTTTCCGGGAAGAAGAAGGAGACTATGCCACGTATAGTGGTGCGGTCTCCTTCTTAAGATGGACCAGCTGAGTGCAACACCAATGGCCTTCTCCTTCACCCCAGGGATGAGACCGGCCCGGCACATCTCACTGGAACTGGATACGAGAGATGCCGAACTGGCGCATAGCCCACAGGACGACCCCGTCGTGCTGCGACAGTTGTGCAGGCGGCTGCAGGAGAAAGCGTTCTTAAAGCCAGGAGCCACGTGCTTCGTCTGGTTCCCCTTCGGCCTTGAGCTGGGCACGGCAGCATACTTAGCGACGAGGCTGCACGCTTTGCTTAGCGTGCCTATCATTGATTCCGCTGCCATAGTGTTTAGTTTGCCTTTCTTAGCGTTCTTGAATGGGCCGAACTCCTTGAGGAGTGCGCCTTCTTCTTCGTCAGTCTGAGCCGAGGCCTCAGCGAACGCGATGTTCATACCGAGGATCTTGGTGACTACCGTCGAGGTTGATCTCAGGGAAGATGATCTGCTCGCTGATACCGGTATAGTGCACGACCATCGAACTTGCTTTCGATCGCTTGAAGTCACGGATACCGGGGCAGCGCGATACCGGATCAGACGCTCGAGGAACTTTCGTACATCTGCTACGCGGCGCAGGGTAACTACATAACACCGACAGAGCATCTTCTTACGAAGCTTGAAGTTAGAGATGTCCTTCTTCGCGAAACCGTAGCAACAGCCTTCTGACCGGTGATGGCAGAGTTCTGCGATAGCTACGTCGATGATCTTCCTGCTTATCAGCCGTAGTAGCCATACCGAGGCCCTGGTTTGATGACGATGTCTTCTTCAGGACGGGCACCTGCATGCCGGGCTGATAGCCGAACGACTGCTCGATGAGGGCGAGGAACGATGCGTTCATATATTCGTTCTTAAGACTTTGCGGTATTGCTCATTGCGCAATCTCCTCTCCTGACTTTTGGAATAACGTACGAGCTTCCTTCGCCGCCGGTGAGACGACGACCGATGCGCGTAGCCTGACCCGTCTTGGGATCGTGACGAGGTTGAGCTAGCTGATTATGGATGAGCTTCCTTCTTCTCGATCCCTCCCTGAGGGTTCTTTGCGCTTCAGGCTAGCGTGCTTAGCGACGAGTAGCTACACCTTCGACGATGGCGCGCTGCTTGATCTGCAGGACTGACACAGCACGGCCCGTCTTCCCTTATCTACACCCGCTGGGACGACGACCTGGTCCTTGCCCTAACCCGATATGTAACTTACTCATTTCTTCTTTCGTCTTTGAGGGTCGTGAGGACTTTGAGGCGCGGGAAACGATCTTCATATCGCGGCACGCGCTCCACGAGCTACAGGACCGAAGATACGGCTACCACGCATATGCCATGGCAGCATTGAGCAGGACGCAAGCGTTGTCATCCAGAAAAGCGGATGTAGGAGCCGTCGGGACGACGAACTTCGCTTCTTCGTGCGGACGATGATTGCCTTCGATACGACGCCTTCTTTCAGGTCAGAAGAGGATGACGCTCTTGTTACAGCAACGACGATGATAACATCACCGGCGAGGGCATGAGCATTGGCGCGCGTTGCCGCCGAGACGTCGGATACAGAGGGCTTCACTTTGCACCACGCTGTGATACTGCTACTACGGGTCTTGATTGCTTGCTGGATCATATACTACTTAGCTCTTTCGATAATATTGACTAATCTCCATCTCTTGGTGCGGCTCAGGGCGAGTCTCCATGATACGGACCATTATCACCGATGTCACCTCCGTTCTTCTCGTCGTGAGCATGGGTGCTTCTTCGTCTTGTTGACGAACTTACCATAGATAGGGTGCTTTTCCTTCCACTTGACAGCGACCGTAATGGTCTTGTCCATCTTATTGGAAGAAACGACATACACGTTCTTTCTTAATCTTCTCTGTTCCATCAGGAGGACACATTAATTGTTGTTGAGTTCGCGCTCACGAAAGATGGTCTTCATCTGAGCGATCGTGCGGCGCATGCAGCGGATCTCAACAGGGTTGTCTGCAGGGTCACTGCATAGATCGATGCACTTCTTGTTGTAACTGCCTCTTCCGGCTACTACCGCTCCTGTAGCTCAAGCGTAGTAGGCATATGATCTCTATAATTTCATCTCTTCTATTACAGGTTGGTGTTAGACATATCGTAGTATGACGGACGACGAACTACCGTCGTCACGAGGGCTTTCTGTGCAGCCGGGCAGAGCTTCGCCAGCGATCTCGAGATCACCTTCGTTCGAAAACGTACGACCTGGAGTTACGTTAACCACGAAACCTTCGGGCGACACTTACCACCCACCCATTCGGACGTCGCTTGAGCTTCTTGGTGATAAACTGTCAGGAAGATACGTACCACATACCTGACCCTGACGCTGCATATAACCCAGTCACAGCGATACGAGCGGCCTCGATCCTGACGACCGGTGATCCAGCGCGTGCCGGACTTGATCCCGAAAGACCGAGTGAGCTGGTTGCCACGCTGGGCGTTACCCATGGCCACGACCCTTCTGGACTCTTCTAAACTTGGTTTTCTTAGGTTTGTAACATTGCTGTCTTCTGTTCTTGTGGGTAGCGATTACCCCACGTCTGCCGAGCATCACGACAGCCATCACGACGTTAGCGACCGCCATACGGCGACCACCATGTCCTGGCTGAGGTTGGTGAACGAAGGAGCGAGGTCACGCGCGTAGACTTCACCCTTGCAGATCCACACCTTGATACCAAGGATGCGACCTTCGTCAGGCTTCCATGAGCATAATCTAATGTCTGCACGAAGCGTGTGCAGAGGCGTACGGCCTTCCTTGTACATCTCCGGAACTGTTGTTCTGCACCATTCAGACGACCAGTCTGTACCTTGATCCTTCTGCCCCACCGCATAGCATAATGCTGGCACCCTTGTTTCTTGTGACGGTAGGCGATCTTCCCTTCGAGCTGACGAGCGATATTTGTCAGCGACAATCGCAGCATCGATATCTGGACGACGAACTAAAGATGTTGATCAAGAACATCGCCTTGTTGGTGATCTTCTTGAGCTCTTCCCTTAAGCGTGTACATCCTGACCTTACCGATCACGATACCGGGGCGAGCCGTGCAGATCGTGATGGTGACGATGGCGAGAGCATCGACGATACGAGAGACACTTGCCTTAGCAGACGGACGCTCAGGTAGCGACGCAGACGGCTATCTTCAAAGCCTTGTCACCCATGCCTGACCGCCATACCAGTTGGGTCCATCACGATGTATCCAAACGATTGCTTATAGGATTAATCTTTTGTCCCATCTGGTTTAGTTCTCTTTATTGGTTATTGAATCGACAAAGATCGTGACGTGGTTCGAACGCTTACGGATACGGTAGCCACGACCCTGAGGGGCGGGGCGCATACGCTGAGCGTAGCAGCACCATCGTGAATGCGGAGATATAGAGCTCACCGTGCTTCGGCCTTGCGTCGTTCTTCTCTTGATTGGCGATAAGCCGAGCGGAGGAACTTCTCGCATGAGCAGCTTCATGTTAAGAGAACTTGGTACTAGAGCGACCTGCCCATGCCACGCAGGGTCAGCTACAGGGCGCATCTTACGAGGTGACGGCCGAGGACGTTACAGGCGCAGCGAAATGCAGCAGACTTCAGGGCTTGCTTTCTTTTCTTCAACTGATATTTTCTTTCGCGGTGTTTCTTTCTTGCCAAAGGTCTGAATTACTTCCAATGCGAATTACTTCTTCTTATTACCGCCGTGACCACGGAAGATGCGCGTGGGAAGAACTCCCCGAGCTTGTGACCTACTGTTTTCGGTGATACGATGAGGCGGGATGAACTTATTCCCGTTGTGTACAGCAGTCGTATGACCGGCAAGTCAGGGCTGATCATCGAGGCGCGAGCCCAAGTGTGATGACGACCTTCTTGCGGATTCATTCATCACCAAGACCTTCTTCTCAGAGCTTTAGAGTTGATATGGACCTTTCTTTAATATTGAACGACTCATAATTCTTTTGATTAATCAGTTACTTCTTACGTCTCTCGATGATGTACTTAGACGAGTGCTTAGGAGCACAGGTCTTGAATTTCCTGTGGCGAGAGACCGTACGTGAGCGTGGGTGACCACCAGGCGCGGCCTTCACCACCACCCATTGGGTGATCGACAGGGTTCGCAGCGACACCACGGTTTGTGGGGACGACGTGAGTCAGCGGCTGCGACCAGCCTTACCGGGCCGCTCGAGCGTGGTCGGAGTTGCCACCACGGCACCGATGGTAGCCTTACAAGCGGAGAGGGATCCAGCGTCACGCTGAGCATCTTGATGACGGCGTAGAGACCTTCGCGAGAAGTAAGCTGACGAAGACGCCAGCAGAGCGGATATCTTAGCGCCCACAACTGAATGGCTTCGATGTTGAATGATCGTACCGACGGGATGTTATTGGCAGTGGGGAGGCTGTTCCTACACTCGAGCGCAGCTACTGACATCACTCTGACCTACTGCTGCAGGCCGTTGGGAGCGGGATGCGAAAGCCTTCGCACCATCAGCGTGAGTACTGTGCGCAGCGATGCCAGAAGCATGACCTGATTCAGGGTCGACGCCGATGCTCTTTGACCGTATGACAGGGATGCCGTCGCTGGCATTTACTCTTGCAGAGTCGATGAGACGAAGCTTCTGCTTGTGACCACCACCGATGTGACAAAGCATGCCGTCGTCTTACCGCGTGGCCTGTTACGGCCGCGAGACTTCTTCTTACCTACGACGAGGGACTTCTCTGGAGCGCTGGCGGTGATGTTTATCGAAACACCACCAACCAACACTTATGCTTTGCGCCGTTGCGTCAGGCTTGAGTTTGCGTGACCGCCGTTGTTGAACTTAGATGTTCAATGGCAGCAGTCGATGGTCACGGCACCTTCTCGAGTGTAACGTAGCCTACTTAGCAACGACCTTGCGCTTGGATGAGGTCACGCACCTCTTCGTATCGCCAGCCTTGCGCAACACCGCTATAATTCACCGGTGGTTTACACTCCTCGACCTTTGCGTTGTACAGCGCCTCGGTGGCTTCTTCTTCGATCTCGATCTTGTGCCAGCATCAGGAGACACGGAAGACGTAGCGTTCAGCAGTCTTCTCTGTCAGGGCAGTTGTCTTCCTCCGTGATAACCGGCGGTGATGATAATCCCATGATTCGTTTCTCCTCTGATGTGCCCTTCGACTGTTCGTTGATCTGCAACAGCAACCCAGCCTCGGTGAGGATCGAGCTGCTATGCAGTCAGACACCGGTAGGTGTTCGGCTGGAAGGCGTTCATCACGCGAGCAGTGCGGTACCCGGGGTTGCGTGAAGAGAGGACGAGGGTGTCCGAGAGAGACTTCGACGACGAAGGGCCTTCTTGTCCAGCTGACCTGGGCGCCTTCGACAGAGCGACGAAGTCAACTCAGTCTTGCGCTCGGGCTCGGGGTTTTCCGGCTACGACGATCTCCTGCAACGCAGCATGTCGTCAGAGCCGAGCGGCGAGCCGAGGCCTTTACCTGGCTTCTTGGGCGAGCTGCAGCATGAGTCACGTCGGGTGGGCCGAGTGCGCGGCCACCACGCCGACGAGTACGGGAGAGTTGATGTATCCCCACGGCGAGCGCCGCCACCGCCCGCTTCTGGCGGGTGAGCTGGCCAGGTACGACCGCGAGTTTCGACTACGCTCCATGGACTTGTGCGTACCCTGGCGCTGGTTGGCCGATTGCGTGGCGTCCTGAAAGTAGGTGAGCGTGGTCGTTAGGCTCGATAGCGAAAGGCATCATCTGAGCGTGATCTTACGACCGGTATCTTCTCCCTGAGTGTTATATACACTCAGTTCCATTTTACTTTTCGGTGCAACGATTGGACCTTGGCACCTGGCACGCTACCCTTGAGGAAAGGAGGGTTGTGCTCGGGCATTACGCGATCACTTCGAGGTTCTGAACGGTTTACGCTCATTACCCGATCTCAGGCCGCACTTCTGCCGCGTACCCTTGAGACAGCGGGATACGAACAGCACTACAGACCCGGGGCACGAAGACGATTTGTGCCCTGACCGTGCGTAGCCTGACCGACACCGCCGAAGCCGTGACGCTTGACTACGCCCTGGAATCCCTTACGCCCGGAGTACCGACGACGTCGAGCGAATACCGTCCCTTCGAAGAAATTCACGTCGATCCATCACCCAGATTATGCACGACGCAATCAGACCCTTGGGACTCGGCCAAGTGTCGGCAGGGAGCAGCGCCAGCCTTCTGGAAGTGACCCTGAAGGCTTGGACGTGTGCTTTTCCTTAGCATCAGAGCAAGCTGAGTGTTCACTGTAGCCATCCTTTTCAGAGACTTTGATCTGCGTCCTGCACACAGGACCTACTTCAATAACAGTGCATGGGATGTTCTTCCCTCGGCACTGAACACGGATGTCATTCCGATTTTCTTTCCTAATAAACCTGGCATTTTCAGTTTCGTCATTAATAATCACACCTTAGTTTCTACTTCTACCACCGCTGGGGGCTCGAGGCTTCATGGGAGCATCGATCGTCTCAGCCGTGGGTTGTAGATGTCGATAAGTCGCTTGTGGAGCTAAGCTCAGAACTGCTCGCGGCTCTTCTTGTTGACGAAGGTCGAGCGGTTCACCGTGAAGAATACGCAGCAGTGCGTGGGCAGGGGAGTGGTCGCTGAGCTACGGCACCGAGCGCTTGACGGTCTTGACGATCTTCTCTGCCGACTTGTCGGCGAGATGTGATCGATAAACTGCAACAATTCTAATCTTTTGGCTCCTCTCTCTGTTATAGTACTATTTGCCCGATGAGATCTGCGGCGCCCTACTTTCCTCGAGGACCTGGCGAGCGATAGAGAGGATACTGCTTCGTAGTAGAAAGGTCATCGACGAATAGCCGACCGGAAAGTGATCGTACGGAGGCTCGTCACGTAACCGAACATCTCTGCCAGAGCTGCCCAGCCTTCACAAGGCGTGCGCCCGAAGGTGCTGTGCCTGCTCTACCTGACCGCGACGCTGTTGGGTCACCGATCACTCGCATGCTTTTCTTCAGGCGATCGACTTTCGAGCCTCATGATGGGCTCGAGGAGGGCCAGGACCTGCCTGGGCAGCGTTCTTGAATGCCTGGATGGCGCGAATTTCGAAGAGGCTGGTCAGAGTCCACGGGGTGGAACCGAACACATCGAGGAGCGTCACCTTCAGCTTATCCAGCGCATAGCCTGCGAGGACACAGTTGGTCATAGCCTTCTGGAAGCCTTTCTGTACAGAGGGATGAATTCCTTAGGCGTTACGCCCTTGACTTCGTCTACGAACTGCAGATCGCCTTCAGAAAGCCTTCGTCAGCGGGCTCTGCACGGACGATGATGTCAGCGAACTTACCGCGACCACCGTCTGCTTCTTGTAGACTTCACGAACTCAACGGGCTTCGATAACTCGCACTAAAGGATACTGGGAGCACCCTGGTTGGCTTCGACCTTGAATTCGGCGCTTCAGACGGTCGATAATGATCTCCAGTTGAACTCACCCATACCACTGATGACGGTCTGACCGGTCTCTTCGTTGGTCTGCACACGGAAGGTGGGGTCTTCTTCAGCGCGAAGCTTAGCCAGACCGACTTGCATCTTGTCCACTATCCTTCTGCGTCTTGGCTCGACAGCGATACCGATAACGGGCTCGAGAGTCGATAGATTCGAGAATGATAGGGCTATCTTCGGCACAGGCGTGTCACCCGTACGGATATCCTTAGACCTACACCAGCACCGATGTCACCGCAGCCGATGACTTCCCATGCGGGTTCTGCTTGTTGGGGTGCTGCATCCTGGAAGCGTGAGATGCGACTCCTTCTTGCCCGAGCCAGGAGTTGTGAGACGTAAGGCCTGCGGCAGCTCACCAGCAGCCATACGCGGAAAGAAAGCCAGGAAGCGACCTACCATAGTCCGCCTGTGATCTTGAACGCCAGAGCCGTCAGAGGCGAGCTGGGAGGTCTGCCGGACGATTTCCTTTTCCAGGATCATCGGGGTCGTACCGATGACTACGGGGGTATCACCGCAAGAGGCTGGGCTTGGAGTGAGCTGCGAGCAGCGTCGGAGGAGGTCTGGACACCTTGTGCCAGGCAGAAAGAACCGCAGAGCATGAGGTTGCGAGTCTTCGTCGTGCGCGTACCCTTACCGCGGGCAGCCCATGATCTCGTCTTCGTGATCGTGAAGGATCGTCGAAATCACTGCTCATGAGGGACGTCGTCGCGTCAGCGAGAGCGTCTCCAGGCATCTTATCCACCGCCATTCTTCGGCTTCAGCCTGCAGCTCAGCAGGGATGCTCGATCCGTGTCGTAGTGAGCACCCGGCATCGTCATCGTCATCTCCCATGACAGAGCCAGCTTCTCATCGGCTGACAGGTCAGCAGCACCGCGGAAGAGTTTCTTCCCATGACCGACGAGATCTATGGATGGGGCGAGGGCGCACCGGACGGCAACAGTCGACGTGCCTGCTTCCAGAGGATTAAGCACGGGACGGTCCCATCACTGATGACGTCGCACCACTTGAAATGCAGCGGTGCTTGTCAGCCCTGACGCCGCTCACGGTCTCACTCTGCTAGCACACCGCGACAGCACAGAACTGTGAGCAGCACCATGTCGAGATTACGGAGCGGGCGCCTCCTACTTCGACGGTGGAAGTCAACGTGCCCACGGGTGTCGATGAGTTGATCTTCAGCCGCCGGGTGTTGTCGTGGTTCCAGAAGGTAGTCATGCTTGGCAACGGAGGTAATCGTGATACCACGCTCACTGCTCCTGCTCCATCCCGGTCCATCGTGGCACCGCTGTCCGTGTACTGCCACCCGATCTTGTGGGTCGAGGCCCGTATAGAGGATGCACGCTCAGACGTGGTCGTCTTCACCACGGCATCGATCTAGGCGTGATGCCGATGATATTTCTCGTGAGCTCCTAAGTGTTTGTTGTCAGCCGGCTGTCTTTTTGCTGTTCTTAGGCGAGTCGGAGGCTGAGCAAATGCGCGGTTGGCTTCTGCCATACGGTGCATATCTTCCCTTGCGCTTGACGCAGCACCTTGGCTATTGAATGCATCCTGATCTCTGCGACAGCTTATCACTGCCATTGGATGCCCACCACGCGCTTACGAGACCAAAGAGGATGAGGTTCTTCGTGGAGGATAGATTCCTTGCGCTCGGCGCCGCGGATGCTGGTAGGCACCTGGAAGGTAGCACGCCGATACGGCGGCTGCCAGACTTCCTGCAGGGTGATGATGTTGTCGGGGCAGCCTTCCAGATCTTCAGGGCGAGACTGCTCTTTCCTGCTGGATCTGCTTGCTACAATCTCGAGGCGCGGTGTAGAGAGATGTCGAAGGCGATGCGCTCTTCTTGCACCGTCGTGCATCAGGTCATGTGAACAGACACGTCACCTTAACGTCACCGAAATACGGGATCGAGGGTACCTGTCTCTGGGTTTAAGCACTCTCATTGCTTAATGTGAGGTGCGTTTCTGTCCGTTGGTTGTGCTGTGATCTTGCGCTTCGACGCGCTCCCGCTGGAGCATTTACTCAACCTTGATAGCCTATCAACGAGCTCTCAAAACTTGGTTCTATTGACTCAATATGGCTTGGCGACTATACATTATATATATGTGGCGGGCTCATGGTGAGACACGCAGACTCTCGGAGGTTGAGTTTTTCGCACGGAGAGGTGCTTCTTGCCAGCTGCTGGAGCAGCTGCCTGACCGGGCTTAGGACGCTGCACCATGCTTGGGCGACGCTGCGCAGACGAGCGACCGACGCCGGCTGTATCGGGCGAACCCGTACCGATGTGATAACGTACCCCTCGGGAGGTCGCTTGCGAGCCACCACGTACCAGCACGATGCTGTGCTCCTGCGCAGGTTGTGACGACTTCACGCATGGGATGAGTGCACTTCACCATACCGTTCGTCGGGCGGACTACGAGCACGACCTGCCACGCATCGCAGAGTTTGAAAACTTCTTCAGGGGTCGTCGTGTACACGCACTACGAGACGCCTCGGCGTTGAGCCGGAGTCCAGAGCAGGGCTCCTTACCCGCTTCTCGACGAGGTGACTCACGTCCCTTTCTAACCAATTGTTATGAATAGTTGGCATTTTCGTTTCTACTTATGTTTGGGTGCTTATCTACTACTTTCAGTGAGTCGCGGTACACACCACAGGCATATACCACGGGTGCACAAAGGTACACACGATCTGCAGATATACCAATACCTATACGAATTGATTTTGTGGAGGAAGCCATGACGATGCCCAGCTATGGCCAGTGAGCAGAAAAGACCGAGGGGACTTCAGAGCCAGTTACGCCTGAAGAAGCCCTCGGTGAGAGAAACGAAGACCAGCAGAGGTCTTACCAGCTGATGATTAAGCGCAGTGTGCATGAAAGCGGACCATGCTGTAGCAGACTATCACCATCGCCTTGCTGGGGAGGATGTGAGCTTCGGCTTGGCAGTTTTTCGCGACGACGGCCAGCCAGCGGTAGAGTTTGTCAGCGGCGGGCTCGCCAGCTACCACTTACCCTCGACCTTCGACGCGAAGAAGGACACTGACCAGCGAGGAAAGAGCGGACGCACGCTTGCGGTTGTGAGAGGGGTTGTTCACGCGGTCCGTGCCCGTAGTTTGTCGGTGTGACCGACCAGTCATCGAGGTCACGTATCGCTGGTGACTCAGAAGAGGTTAGCAGCGAACTTTCCGCAGGGTGGCACCTGTGACGGCAAAGCTCAGCGAAGCCGGGCCCGTGGCGAAGAGGACCACCGCTGTCGAAGGTCGGCCGCGGATAGCCTGACCGTCGTTGACGGACTCAGTCTTGGCGTCGCTCTGATCGCGCGCGCGGTTCCTTCTTCTGCTTGTCGTCTTCTCGCCGGTGACGTACCAGCCGTACCACCTACGCAGCACCACCGGTGACTGGCACCGACTGGCGGGTATTGCACGTCGCGCGACCCGATCCAGCACCGATCGCTGGCACGCCAGCGGCTGCGATGGCGCCCACTTGACGGCGTTGCGCACCGGCGAGCTTGAGGACGAGTGCGCCCAGCCAGGAAGAGCTGCCGCGAGGGTTAACTTCTTCATAATTTATATATACTGCATGATAATTTACGTTCATGTTTGCGCTGACCGCACCTTTGCCTCTGCTTGGTCCACTGGGCGAGCGCGGGCATTTAAATACTTCATAAACTGAATTCGCTCAAAGACTTGGGTCAGCTGCGGCTCACGTGGCTCGAGCGGACACACAGACATGCTCAGAGAGACTCGGCCATAGCCGTGCTCGATCATCCAGTGGCGAGACCCTTCAGCGCCTCTGCGATAAGCAGTGACGCACCCTGCTCGAGACCGCCGTACCCATCTGCGCCGTATCACGGCGCCCGCCAGACCGCTTTAACCGTCGGCCTCCGCCAGAGAGTACGAGCGTCAGGCTGAGATACACATTCGAGCACCCAGCCACGGATCACGCCCGTGAAGCGAAGCGTCTCGGTGAAAGTCGCCCTCGCTGGAGAGACCTCACGCCACCGATGAGGCTGCTCGCGATTCGGATCGATGTCGACAGCTGCGAGCGAGTTGAAAGGCGATCTGGCGTAGCACCCACCTGCGGCGCGGAGCTTGTCGGCGAGCATCAGCAGAATTCTAATGTAGTGGCGCGAGAGCTTTCACGATGATCAGGGTCACTTGCCGCGAGACGGTGCCGTGACGATGGAGACGTAGTAAGCCTCGATCTCGGCTGGATCTGCGAAGGCTCCGTCGTCGGGCCGCATCACGGCGTGACCTCCAGGGCATCTGCTGACATCGCGACAGACGCTCTGCAAACTCGGCCCAGCTACCCGCCTCGGTGCGGTTGATGCTGGCGATGACCGGCACGGTGGAGCTTAGCCTTCTGCCTCGCGCACGATGCGTATATGGTCCTCTGATAGAAACTTCGCCCCGCACATAGGAGGAGTATGGTCGTTCAGCACTCAGGGTGAGGTCGGTTTCTGCTTGGCAGCGAGCAGTTGCCCTGTCACCGTCAAGATCTGCTCTTCGAAGAGCGACGAGGATGACTAGCACACGCCAGCCTCTACCAAGGCGCACGTACGATCTACGTTGCGGGTATTGGGCTCACAAGGATAAAGGGGCTGCGGTGTGAACCAGCAGGCGAGGGTGCTTAAATCAACCATCTGTAAGGTCAGATTGTGAACCAAATATGGACATAGCGATCAGCAAGGTGGAATTATTTCACAAATAATGCTATACTATTAAATAGTATCAACGGTACATTCCCCCAAAATCGCGTGCACAGAAACCACTAAACACTGCTTCCACCTTCAGCGCACGGAGAAGCTTCACCTGCGATGCACCAGGAGACACTGCCACACTATAATGGGGAACGCGTCCTCTCAAAATACGACTCCTCCACACTGAGGGAGGCCCCTCCACCACCACTTATCCACGAGAAGCAATGGAATAACTCCCGGAGCTGCACGGAGAAAAATCCCGGTCCACGTGGCGCAAACCTTCAGTCCGTACGTAGTCTTGCGTCCAGGCATAGATTTTTAGAATCCTCGTACAGTGGATTTTAAAGACTACGCACGTGGAACTTATTAAAATCAACCTCCTTACCTATATTGACTCCTTAGACAACATAGAGACTTTTCTCGCACGCAACTCACAGCTTCTTCTATGAGATGGCGCACTAGAACACCATAAAATTAAAACCTTCTTCAAGCCAAGACACTAATTCATGTAAACTCATTCCAAGGAGTTTTGCGAAGCGCATATTTACACATCCCCTCTCCTGGGGTAGAATCCCTTTGACAGGCCAGCCAGGATCACAATGATGTCACAGGAATGCATTCGCGAAATCAATGTGGAATAAGTCGGCAAAAGCAGACATATTCACTGAGGCTATGTTGTTATTTCGGAGAAATAGCCTTGCATTAACTCGTTTTCATTTTAAAATTATATAATTATTAGCAACTTAAAGAAAAAATCCACATCTCACCCCAAGGATATTCTGTAATAGCAACAACACGCGCATCAGCACCTTCTATTATCAGTTCACGAACGAAAAACCTTACCAAACGTCAGGGGCCTACACCGCTTCCTGAAGTATCAGATCGCTGCTCGAGAACTATACGGGTTGTGCAAAGATGTGAACGCGCGACTGTGCTTCCGTGGACGCCTGTCAACGCCCGAAGCCGCGAGCTTCAGGCGATAATACTCTTCTATAGTATATCTTTGATGATGTCTGAATTTGGAGGGTGTGATGATTTTTTACCCTCTCTCTGCGCACGGGCAAGAACTGATGAAGAGAGAGAAGAGGCGTCAGTGTGCTCTTTGCTCTGGGAGGGAGGCTTCCTGGGCGGGCATTGCAGAATCAGTTGACGTCATCATGCTCATATCGCTGCCGATGGGATTCTGACCAACAGTACGCAAGCTCACGCCTCGGTACCCGTGTGATGGTCCTCGGTTGAAGTCTCAAGGCACGAAAGGTGACGGGCGCGGGTTCGACCGACCTACGTCCTACAGGCTCTCGAGAGGCCTACCCCGTGATGATGAATATGGGCTGATCGTGCATGCGCCTTCCGTATGACCCCATCGTCAATGGTCTTTGTCAAGCAAAGGGTCAGAGCAGGAGCACAATCGTGTAGTCAAGGTCCGCCCTACCAAACCCACGTACACGCCCGGTATTACGCCACGGTGAAGGCTCCGAGGCTGGCGCATTCTCGTCAGGCTGAGACCAGTGCTCCGACAAGACCACTTTCAGAGTATTGCAGCTCATACGGGCCCCTGAGCCCGGGATCACGCTGGCGTACACGACCGCTCGAGACCGCCCGAGGTGAGATCATCAGTCATCGATCTGCCCAGACACCGGCCGCCTCGTCCTCGACGAGCTTCACGGCCTGGCTCATCCGTGGAAGCCAGATCAGCCCTCAAAACGGGCTTTAGCTTCATCGACGTCGGTGTGAAGGAAGACATGTGCTTCTACAAGAGCCTCAACGGCATCAGCTTCCAACGACCTCTCGTCAGGGGACATCGTCCGGGGCTGCCTCGGCCGCAGCGAAGGACCAGCTCGTCGCCTCGGATGTAGCCCTCATCGAAGAATAGTCGCGGCGCATGACTCCGACCTTCACCAAATCGTGACTGGCATCGCTCACCGTGGGATCTTGCCAGCTGAGCGATACTACCTGCGATACTTTTTGCCCCTACCCGCTCACCAGCGTACATATTAAGCGCATATCGCCGCGCGCACGTGTAACCTCGTTTGCCGCTTTTGTCTGCGTGATTACGCCCATTTGTTTCCGAGTAGTGAGAATGGCTCGGCCTCCTGCGCCTTATGCTGATGCACGACGGGAGAAGCCTGCCGAAATTTGGGTCGTCTTCGACCCTCGCCATCAGACTTCACCACGCCGAACGGAACTATGTGGGACGGAGCAGCGCCAGAGGGTCAGAAGTGCTGGCCTGTCCCCGACGTCGTGACCGTCCAGATCCAGCGGCAGAGCGCCTGCCGCTTGCGCTGTCACCGCGCTGACTGGCCGCGTGAGCTCAGACGCCGTGACATCAGCTCCAGCTGAAGACCTGCGGACGCGCTTCTCCTGTCGAGGCAGGTCTCGTCGTAGCGCGGAGCGTAGGACGCCTGGCGGTCCTCCCTCGCCTTCGTCCTGCCCCTCCTCGCTCCTCATCACTTACGCTGGAGTATCCCTTTGAACGTTCCTCGCCCTTAGCGAGGCTGCAGCTAGCTCGTCTCATCAGCCCTGCTCCCAGCCTCCCTACTGTTCATGCTCTACACCCAGCGCCACATCACCACCTCCGAGGACGTCTCGTCCTTATAGTATGAAACCCATCACCCACACCACACAGGAGCCAGCACACCCTGCACCCTGTAACATATCCACTATCATCGTCCTGGCCCTCTGTCGAATTGATCGGCAACGCTTTATACGTCGTATCACGCAAGTTCAGATCAGGAAGACTACATCATGAGAGGTCCTGAGATCCTCCCAGAGCCCAACTGCAGGGCTGTATTTCCCTGGGATCTGCACGCCATGCTTCTTTGTGGCGCCTGCTGCTGTGTAGAGTGGGACCCTCAGAAGGACTCATTGCCCTTTGCAGTCAGCCAGTGCCCCGTCTTTAGAGAAGGTCAGGAGACATCCTCAGGTGTCGCCATGAAGCGAGATCACTGGTCGCTGTCGTGCGCTGTAATGTGTTTTTTGCGACCGCGCCACGTACCAATATCTAGCAACGGTGCCAGCAGCTGTACCATCTGCTGCCACGCTCTGGGGCGATACCGACGCTGGGACTGCATCTGGGCTGGCCGGACGCAAAATCCCACTCGTGTAACTTCGACGCCATGTATGGACCCCGAGACGCGCCTACCGGTGTCCCCTCGGGGACAGAGAATGCATAGCCCTGCGGCGCCTGCGTCGGCCTGCGAAATGCATCATCGAGGCTGCGTAGAGGTCTGGGCCGTCCGCATCTTCGTCAGTTGCGTCAACAGGATGAGGTGGTCCTTTAGAGGCCTGTGGCGATACCGCATATCGGCTGCTCGCTCTGCTTCAAGGAGTATACTGGATTGAGGTATCATAATAAACAACCTCTCACCATCAACCACCAAGTGCCGCACTCTGCCGTAAGTGCATCTCCCGTCCTGCCCGACAGGCCTTATCCATGAGATCAGCTTCCCCCTCCCCAAGCCTAAGGAAAGAAACAAGAAGAGCCAAGCCCCACTTCTCAAACACCTGCAGCTTTCCCCTCGCCTCTGGGGCCCCTCCCCCCAATCCCAGCAGACTCAGCCACTTACCGTTTATGCTTCGCACATTCCGCCTCAGGAAGTTCACCCACCAAGCAAGCTCTCAGCTAAAGCGCCCCATGTGAGGGCTCCCACTGCCTCGTAGAGGTCATCACTGCCATCCAGCAGCACATCCAGCGCACCGCCACCCCGACCGTCAAAGGGCGACCTCGTCGAGTAGGTACCATCATCCTCAAGACGTCTGGCTTCATTATCGGCCAACATCACTCCTCCGTCACTGTAGGTCAAGATCGATAAGCACATAGCTGATGCAGGCCGACTATAAGCGCCCGCCATCGATATCGCTGCGTCACACCCAGGGGCGAAAGGAGCAGTGAAGGCATCAACGCTCCTGACCCTCGTCAGGGGCTACCTCAGGCTAAGGAGATCATCAGGTACATCAGTTATACTTGAGTATCATGAAACTCGGCGGTGCAGCCCCTTCTACACGTCAGCTCTCCTCCCCAGGATCAAGGCCGGTCCTCATCATCAATCTGCCGTCAGTGCGTGACCTTGCCTCTGGCGACCACGCCCTGATAGTAAAACCGGTCAGGCGAGATCACATCGGCGTCGGATCCTCAAGCGCGCCCTCGGCGTGAGCCGTGCCGTCATCGGCGTAGAAGAACAATAAGAGGACATGCATCCTCCGCCTCTCACCAGATCATATGGACACCTGGCACCGGTGCCCTCAGGTGCCAGGTACCTCAGGGCAGTGAGCGGCTCATCGACCTTTCGTCTGCGCGCCAGAAACAGATCAGGCAACGCCCTGCCCTATCTCCGCCTGGCGCTGTCTGTGCGATACGTTACCACGTCTTCGCGCCGTCTGAAGCTGTACGGAAAATAAGCCCTCATCCGGCGTATCACCACACCGTCACCGATGGCACCTCGGACCCCTCAGACTACCGCGCCGGCATCAGTACGCTATCAGCCCACCTCATCACGCACCAGACATGCCCCGAACACAGGTAAGATCATCGGTGGCGGCCCGATGATGTTCAAACACTTTCTCCACGGAGATCCACCGTGGTACATCAGGCATCCTCGTCTCCGTGATTAGAGCCACGCCGCCCATGCGCAACTGCATCCGCACCGGTGCGTCCTGCGTCACCCCGAAACAAACCCCACTGCCACCGGCCACTTTGGCATCCAGTATGCCGACTGAGATGCTGCACCGAAGAGCTACATCGTCTGACTGTCAGGTGCTGGATCGTACGGCTACACACCGCCCTGCACCAACCGCCCCCTGCTCGACTACATCACGCCAGCAAGCGAAGGTATCCGCGCCATCATCACGACGCACGCAAAAAGCTGCTTACTGCCCCTATGGTCCTTATATTCTGCTCCCCTTCCCCACATCCCAGCCGAGCAGCGGCGTCAAACAACGCCTTGTGCTCATCGCACTCGCTCCAGCGTGCCTCGTCTCAACTGGTGACCTTCAACCTCGGCGCCCCAACTTCACATCGTGTCGTAGTAGGCATTAACACCGCCTGCGTCACACCGAATAGGTCATCACGAGTACCTCTACTCGCTGACCTCCTGCATCGGTGACGGCTCAGCCATCCTCACAAGGCTCCTCCTCAGGATAGACCTCCCCACTCAGGCTCTGGTGGATCACATCGTCATCAGTGCCATCATCCGCTATCAGCGTAGGTAGATAAACTTCAGCCCAGACTCAATTGGAAACATCTTAACACACTCGTAAAAGCACGTGTCTTCCTCCTCATCGCCTACTCCCGCGCAGAATGACGCTTTGTAGCCCAGGCACAAACTTCAGTACTTCCAACTATACCGACCGCCGTCACAAGCACCACGCCTCTGCTGGGCATCGCCAAAGAGCATACAGGCGCTGGCAGGCTGGGATGAATTCTGCCGACCTCTGACCTACTCTTTGACATCACGCGTGCTTCCTCCAGCGAAATCAGTGCGCTGGCACTGCTCCTCGAGTCTCGGCTATGCTCTATCGCCGTCATCGCCGCGCCATCCGTGTCAGTCTCGCTGCAGCGTTCATCTTCAGCAGTATGCCACATCTCGTCACTTCCCTCTGCCGCACGCTCTTCCAGCTCCTCCCGCGTGGGCGCGATGTAAGGAGCGTCTTTGCTCAGCTGCAGACGCTACGTGACCAGCCCGCAGGCGCCCCGCAGTCGCTTCTCTGGTGCACTCATCAGGCTCCTGACAGTCCTCATCCGACTCTTCGGTAGCTATCCCGAGATGTGCATCCTGTCGCGATAAACTGCTCCTCCTGATCCAATATGTATATCACGTCCCAGGCGCCCAGGCGACCTGCTAATGCTATGAAGCTCAGTTCGGCCTCTGGCTGCTCCTCTCACTCAAAGAGACGTCTGCGTCCTGGTCTCTGGGATCATATGGCCACAATTAACAAGGTCTGACCGCGCCTTATCGCGAGGCAGAATGCTGCGGGCGAGAGGTCAAGTATGCGTGCCGCATGCTGGCCTTCGACAACAATCCCTTCAGCTGAAGCTCCTTGAATTACACCGCTGAAGGCGGACCAAAGACAACACTACACTGCGTCTACCCTTAGAAGGGTGGCTGCTCGTCGGCTTCGCTATCGGGCTACACGCGAAGGGCTGGCGACCACATCCGTGTGATGAGGTCGACCTGCGATGCCGAAAAGGGCGCCTCGTAGACTTCTCCGTCCTCAGCACTCCCAGAGCTGACCTCGGCTTTCGCGTATCGAGTGGTACCACGAGAAGCGGAACCTGGGCAACGCCGCGTGACATGCGTGGCGCGCCGATATGAAGCCACTCGGCTCCTGCTCACCGTCTCGAGAGACAGAATGAACGCCATCACCTTCGCCACCATCCAGTGATCGCGCCTTCCTCGATGCTGTAGACAGTAGCCGCGCGCACCTTCTCGCTCCCTCGAGGCGCCGCCACGCGCCCGCTACAGAACTCTCAAGAACAAGTCCCGCCACCAGCAGACCACTCGATATCATTCACTGTGAGATCACCGACAGAGAACCCATTTCAATACTCCTCACAAGGTGTGCGTAGCGACCGACACTCCGCGCTCAACGGGCGGCGATGGGTCTGGCCACGATATTCGTGCTTTCATCTGCTCATGCCGCTATATCCTCGCTCGCTCAAAAGCCTCGTCCCCGACGCCGGTATCCAAACTTCATCGTCGTCATCGCTGGCCCGTGACCATCGTGCAGATGCTCATGCGGGCTTCGTCCCTCCTTTCTGCGCTTCCTCCTTCTCTTCATCCCATGATCATTGGTGAACTGCTATCGCGATCATCAGGCGTGTGCCGGAAGCCGTAACCGGCTAAGCAGATGTATGCTCCACGCAGCACTCGACGGCGTGGTGGTGGCCTCGGCTTTGCCCTCTCTCACTGGCGTTGGAAGCTAGGTCCGTGGGTTCTTGCTCGATAACCGTCTATCTTCACCCTCCAGTCACTGCCCAAACGGTACGGCCCTCTTCGTCCTCTCGGCTCACTGGGGCGTTTCTCGTCTTAGGTTCTGGGCGCTCTGGAAGAATAGGCCCCAGGCCGCAAAGAAGTAGATCTCATGACTCCGCTATCTGCCTCCTTGTTGCTGGCGGTGTTCGTCAACAATGTCGTCCTCCCCGGTTCCTCGGTATCCTGTTAACCTTCCTCGGCGTGTCAGAAAGTGAACACGGCTATCGGCATAAGGCTGCCGTGACCTTCATCCTGGCCGACGATGTCACCTTCTCCTGCAAGTTCGTCCTCAGGCCTTCGACATGGTCTATATGGAATGGCGTATCAGCTGTCTCATCATCGCTGCTCTCAGTGCAGATGGTCCGAGATCATCTGAAAGAAGGTGTCCCTGCTCTACCAAACTCTCATCTCTTTATACCCCTCATCACAACTTGAACTGCTGCGATCCTCAGGTTACCCATCTCTCGTCATCAGAGAATACTACGCTGCTGAGAAGGCAATCGTCTGCGCAGTCTCCATCGCTATCGACTCACGCTCGCCCTCGTAGATAGCCCTTTGGCGACCGCAAAACTGCTCTCACGCACCAGGCACATACCGCCTCGATGAAGAGGCATTCCATCTCCCCTCATCATCGCCGGTATCCTCGCTATAGCTACACGGAAGCCAGCAGCATGAGTGAGATGTAAGGCGCACAAGCCTATCCTCATAAAGCCAGAGCGGTTCACTCATCGTAGACACCCCTTCTTTTAATGCTAACCTAAAGCTATTAAAACTCTTTGCACGTGTACTATCTCGGTAAAACACTAATTCCATCATGAAAGGTGATTAAACCCTTCCTCTTTATCAGTGCTTTACTGAAAGATAAGGTTTCTTAATACTGTCTTCTAGCTCAGTTCATCATAGTTGAGCAGAATCCTGTCATAATTTGTGAAAAGTTAAATCAGATTGGCGTTGGAATTTTCTCCTGCAGGTAGTGATTAGGCTCACTCTTGCTGTTCTGTCCCCCCATGTAAACACCCTGTGGAATAACTAAAACTGAAAACTCAACAGCTCCCCGGCTACCCATATTCCCATAATCACCTGCTCCTAGGTGTCTTGACAATTCTTTTTTATCCGGATCAGCATAGATCCCTCGAGGTTTCTATTCTCCTCCTGGGCCGTTCGATTAAATACCTAAATGCTCCTTACTTGCATTAATCCCTTACGCTCCTTGATTTTAAAAGCGCAACTTATAGATCTGTCTATAAAGCTTTTTCACGTGGGGTCCCCAAATACATAAAATAAGACAATCTATAAGCTCTGGCTTTCAAAGTTTGCCCATCTGCTTAGGATTTGAGGTTAGTTCAAATCGTAGAAAGCCTATTAAGTTCGAAAAGGCTAATGCATCCGTCGTAGTTAACTTTCAACTCTAGGTTTTTCACCGGGCATAAGATACAGTTTGCCTCTTGTGCTAACAGCAGGTGTTATAACAGACATAAAAAAGAGAACTGCCAGCTCCAGAAAATCTGTAGTATTACTACTCATATTTGATTAAGATATTATGTGATTTTACGATGTACTGCGCACCTCGCGGTGAACACTTACCACCAGCGATGCATCAATGCGCCTGTCCCCGAATTTTCCATTTAATGGAAGCCTTCGCTTGTGGGATGTTCTCATTATGACTACATCCTTGCCACCTTACAAGGGTTCATGGCTGGCGGGCCGTGTGGGAGCATCACTCGCTTCTTGTCGGCGATGACGCGCCGATCGTGAACGCGCACTGCGATTGACGCGGCGTTCTCCAGCGCTTACACGTATGACCTTTGCAGAGTCGATGGCGCTGACGACACAGAGGTTCTCGAAACTGATCAAGGCGAGCGTTGCGGCAAAATCACCTTCGCCATCCTTGACACGCTTGTACGATAATAGCGCCTTCGCCCAGCCGTTGGCGACGATCGGCGAGAATATTCCGACAGCACGGCAGATGATCACCATTACCCGTCATCCGTCTTCCGTTCTCCCCAAACCAGGCCGTCAAAAGGCGCGGACAGCACGCAGGAGCGCCGTACCACCACCAAGGGACGGTACCTTCGCTGACGCTTGCTTTACGCGTAACGCTGAGGCGTCGTCAACGCCGGTCCTTCTTCACTTCATCTCGACCGCTGGGTGCGCAAATGAAAGGACGGCGACACCACCGGAGGCTCAGCAGACGTTCTGGGCTTTTCGCGGTCGTAGTCGGAGGAGGTTTCGCGCGATCTGAGCTTTGATCTGAACTGGCACGCTCACGGATCGCAACTGTCACCAGCATGCATTGACGATGGTGTGGTGTTGTCCCTTCGTCGCTGATCTTCATCAACCTTGCAAAGAGCATGTCCCGGTGACGGCGTCGATACTGATACCCGTCTCTTCGTGACGGCGGGCCATCGGTGAGGATAGCGATGATGTCCTGCAGCATAGCCTTGCAGCGGTCACCGAAGCCGGGAGCGCCAGCGCAGACCTTCAGGCCACCACGCAGCGGTTGACGACGAAGCGTAGCAAAGAGGCTTCGCTGTCGATGTGTGTCCTCAGCGATGATGAGGAGGACGACCACGTCTGTACAAGTCTGCTCGGGCAGGTGAAATCTCCCTTCAACATTAAATTTTCTTGTCTCAAGGATATGAGATTCTCCAGCTGCCTCCATCTTCTCTAGGTTGGGTGAAGTAAGGAGATATGCGGTCGAACTGCATCCTTCGACGGCCTCGACAGTCCGTCTCGAAATCCTTTGGCCTCTTCGACGGTAATGACACCTTTCGCGGTGACCTTGCGCATAGCTGACTGACCGACTGACCAGTCTGCTCATCACTGTTCCAGAAAGAAATTTTTAACTGCGTGTCTCCGATCTTCTCAGAGTTGTCACCGATCTCCGCAGTGCCATCAGGCGGATCTCTGGCGACGATCTGCTGACAGCTTTGTCGATACGCCCGAGGTCCTTGAGGTTAGCACCTGCGGTGTAACGCGGTTCTTCAGCCGACGCCGATGATGCTCCTAAACGGGATCATGGCCGTGGATCGTGCCGTCCGCCAGCATCGTCGTTGGTCTTGAGCGACCTCGCTGACGAGCTGAGCTTACCATGTTCTCTGAATGGTCTTCGGGCTCAGTCTCCTTAGCTACAGAGACACCGTCCTTGGTGATGTGCAAAACCAGGTCTTACCGAGATGACATTGCGACCCTTAGGGCGGGGTTGCTGCCAGCAGCGTTGGCCAGGCGTCGACGCCGCGATCTCGTGCCTCCATCGAACGGTTCTTTTGCCATTGGGGTTTAGGATTTATAACTGTAACTTAAGTGGAAATAGACCTTAGATTGTGGCAGGACGTCGGACTGAAAGCGCATGATGAGAACTTCTCTTCCTTCATGCTCCGATCTCACGATACCAGCAGCGTACTTTACCGTAGGAACTGATGTCGCAAGCCTTGAGACCATCTCTTCGTCCTTCGTGCCACTACCTACGGCGACTGACTTCGCCACGACTTTTCTGGGCAAGTCGAGGGATAATAGTCCGCTGGCTGTCTTCTAGCACTGGCCAGGCTGCAGGGCGTATAAGTACACCTGGTCTGCCAATGGTTTGTCTCGCCAGTCTAAGTCTTGTTTGATTACTCTGCTCTGCAACATTCTGGAGCCAAACATATTTTTCTTTATTTCTCAGTAAAAGTACGCCAGAGTAGATAAAAGTTGTAAAAGCCCATTCTACGCTCCCCAAAACCAATATGCCACCACCCCCACCTCCTGCTGTCATTGTGCGACGTATATATATCAAGCGGATGAAGGAAGGGCATATGCGGGAGTGAGAACCAAGGAAGAACTGCCTCCTGCCCGCACGAATAAAAAGCTGCGAACCAATAGTAGATATCAACTTAATCTATGTACGTGGCTCTAATATCTACGTGCGTAATCTTTACAGGATTTACGTACTGCGTAGTCATCTTAAAGACCCGCGGCAGAGAGGAAGATCACTATGAAGCTGCTTTTATATCATAAAATACACTTTCTCAGGCGGATACGCTTCCCTTGATATAAGCCTTCGGTCTGAATTGTTATATTGCAGACGTGCACCTCACTTTTAAATTATGCAGACCGGCGAGCGATATGCCCGTCGGCTGCGGCCCTCCTCAGGCTCTTTTTGAGTCTCCTGGCGATGGTCAGCCTGCGCGACCAGCTACCGCTGACCTCCGTTGCAGGTGTCGCCATCTACGGAGACTTCCACCTCCCAGGTGACGAGACCGACTACTCGATCATCACTTCGTCCATGCCGTTCTTAGCTCATATACTTGATTTTCTGCTCGCCAGCGGTAGGCTCTCGGCATTGCATCACTCAGGTGCGCCGCAGTGCCCTCGCCACTCGATCCACCGAGGGATGCCCGGTACCTTCTGAGCTCCTCCACCTTCCTTTCATCCAGCTTACCAGAGGCCTTGCTTAAGGTAATGCGCCTGCCTCTGCCACCCTATGTATCACTTATAGCGTCTCCCTGCACCCTTATTATAGGGCTGCGCTTGTACGTGTGGCTCATGGCCACCACTTTATCACGAAGAGGACCGCTATGCCTGTGTACTCTTCATTGCCCATCCAGCATCATCCTTTTCCTCCTGTGTACTGTCACTGGCAAGATGGCGCTGGCGTCACTCTATCTCTGGGAATGTCTTCCCTTTGCCACAAATTGCGCTTCTTTCATATGCCCAGGCCATGTCTCATCATCCAGGTCCTCTTCGACAGTCAGGGCTTCCAGAGGCCTCCCAGGCGCCGTGTACATCAACCGTCGCTCTGCTGCAGACCAACCTCCAAGACGTGGCCCTCGCCCTCACGAGAGCCGAGAGGACGGCCTACGTCCATCTCATCAGCCTCACGAGGCTTTGACCTCCTGGACAAGCTCCACGCATCCCCAGCCCGCCACCTGCGTCTGCCGCCCTGAGGATGCAGCCTCTCTTCTGAGTGAGTCGTGCGTCAGCAACCGCCGTCCTGTCTCCGCCAACATTGTCTCACGAGATCTCTGCAAGCTTTTTATCAGAGCGTAACCACCGGGCGCGCTTCTTCCCTCCTCCACCTGGTCAGCGGCGTCACAGGCCTGCAGACGGGTGACGACAGCGGAAGCGTCATCGGCATGCGCGCGCGTACTCATCGGTAATAATGGCGTCGTCGGTCGGGCCCGGCGGTAGAACCGGCGGCCACGCCCCACGGGTCGGCGTCGACGCCAACTGACCAGGTCCACGTCGTCCAAAAGGGCGCGCCGAAGGCGGTACTTTTGGCTCCAGAAGCCCTCGCAAGGCGTCATCATCCCTCGGGCGGGCGCCCTATCGTGGGCGTAGCCTGCTGGGGACGCTGGCGAGCAACTATGCACCAGCGGCCGTCCGGCTTCACCGGGCTGGCAAGCTCGAAAGGTGCTCTGCCTTCCTGCCTTCGCCTTGTAGCGTGCGCAGCTGCTCTACACCAATGCGGGTGACCGCTCATTGACGTCTTCCTCCTCACCAGCTCCTACCCGGGCGTCAAGGCTGGACTACTCACTCCTTCCTCGGCTGGCATTGGCAGGCACCTCTCTCGGGCTTCACCAGCCCGTGTCAGGGCAAAGACCAGAGCTGGCCACTCAGGTCGCCTCAAAATTTCAACAGAGATCCAGGCGCTCATCAGGCGTGGTCGTCATGACCTTCTTGTACTCACGCCGCCAGCCGACTACCCCCTCCCCACCGACGTCCTGCACTGCGCCTGTGGAGCGTCAAGGGCACTATGATGAATGAGCATCTCCTTTTTATCCCCACCCTACCGAGACCCTCACTGCAGACCACGACCGCCGAGATAGTACAACATCCGCCCGCAATGACCACTCCCTCCTTCCTTTAGCGGCACTCGATCTGTATGAAGAAACTTCCAGGCGGATGCTAACGGCGCAAACACCTGCCACCACGCTAGGATGCAGGCAGGCCTGCACGCCCCCCCGTCAGGACGAGAACTGCAACCGCCCTGGGCGCGGGTGTCATGCCCATCCCCCAACTTCACCGGGTCACGGGTGCGCACACCTCCTGCAGGTATGACCGAGCCGCTGGGGCATGGTCGGCCTGCGTCTCGACCAGATGACGCTCAAGGTGGCTTCAGCTGACATCTATCAACAGCTCTTCAAGGACACGAAGCCCGCTTCACGAACCTCACCTGCAGCGTCGGTGGGCACCACCTCTCGCCCTATGGCACGTGACGACAGTCAGGGCTTACCCGCGCCCGTCACAGACTCTACAGCCGAAAGGAATCAGCACGGCTCTCAGCGATCCATCCGTAGAAGACCGCGACCTCAGAGCGAAGCGCGGCTACAAAATGGATCACCTCCGTAGAACACTCTCAGTGAAGCGCCTGCGTGCGTGCTGGTAGCCTACAGTGGATCGGCGACATATCTTCAGTGCCGGCGCACGATGCCGCGACGCTCTCGAGCGGAATATCCCTTCTTCACCTCAACGGCGTGATACCTTCTTTAAATGGCTTCGACGTCGACGCATCATTACTTCCTGGGATATCGAGTACAGCGTGAGGCATGGGTATGGGCTAACGGGCGTGGTACGGGCGCTCTTTTCTCCCTCAGCTGCACTCGGTGGCACACCTCGGCTGGGCCTAAAGCTCGGCAGGGCTTCTGGGGAAGGTCACCTTTCAATCACCTCTTCGTCAACCATAGACATCGCTTCGACTCCGCTTCCTCGACATGGCTGACGCACCGCCGCCTGCAGGGGTGTGGAATTGCCGAAGTCGACTCGAACGCTGAAGAATGGCAGTCCTGCGCCTCCTCTCACGAGCGACAGCCTCCTCAGTACCGAATACACCGAGGAGTACAGGCCGCGCTCGCGCTACTACGCCCGAGCGGGAGTCGCGACATCCGCGCCTCACTCCTGTGGAAGTTCTAGTCACCTCGCTTATCTCTCTCTCATCTGTGACTCTCGACAGCTATGCGGGGCTCACTCCTCCTACTGCTCTTTTCCATCCTCCTCCGTCTTGCGACCCCTGAGGGCCGACCAACGAGCTACCCTATGACCAGCGCCGATAATCACATCATCTTCACACGCTCCAGGAAGCCAAGCTCAACGACCTTACGCTCGCTGGGATGCACAGGCCCACACTTGCTGATATCACCCTCACGGGCCCGTGAGGAAGATAACCCTCCTGCTCGCGATAAGGCTTCCTCCCGCCAGCGCTGAGAGCAGGGCGTATCGCCTTCTGCGTCGGAAGCACCGTGCAAGGTCGGATGTCGTCCTGCCTCCTCCCGGGATCCCGACCATCGACGCACGCCGTAGCCAGGCTGATGGGCGAGCGGCAGTTCATCGGAGCAGCCAAGACCATCCACCCAGCACTATGAACGCGCTTCCCACGCGGGTTCATCCGCTAACTTGAAGTGGCATCCTACGCCGTCAAGGAGACAAAGGCTCAACTATGACCTATCCCGCTTCGTCGACGTCACGCTAAATAGGATCAGCTGGCAACGCCCGAGAGGCAAGTTCGCGGGCTTTGAAAGCAATCCGCTCAGAGCTTCGAGACTCATCCGCTTCCGCGCGCCGACGGAGTTCCTCTTGGCAATCACTTCTCATGCGCCACTGTCAGATCTACAACGGTCAGGCGATGCCCTTCTACAACCTTCTCTGTTATCCCATCGATAAGTCGGATATCTCGCTGAACGCGTCACCTTCGTCATCGACGCCGCACCACCGATCACGGGTCGTGGAAGCTTCTTCAACTAATTAATCCTCAGACACTTATGACCAACGAACCGTCTCAAAGGCTTTTGCGCTTCAGCTGGTATCGCAGCCCTCAGCCTCATCACTTTACGGCTTCCCTGCTCCAGTAGGTCAATAACGAACCGTCGTACCTCAAACGCCCACTACTCTCTGTCGCCCCCAACTCCGGCCTCGACATCATAGGTCGTCATCCCGCTTCTGGATCATGCCTTCCACGGCGAAAACTTCCTACCTTCCCTCAAGGCGGCCTCGAACCGCAGCCTGCAGGATGAGCAGGTCGTCACCACTGCAAGCAGGGCGGCGGGTGGGCTCCAGCGGGAGGCGCAACGAGATCGTAACCTGGCGGTGACCACCACGCTCGACAAGTTGCTCGCCCCTGCACAGCCTGGAGTGACATACACGCCCGCAGAACCGCCACAACCACAGGAGAGATCTCGGGTGGCGACTACCTCAGTACGGCATCCTCTTCGGTGCTTCCACAGCTCAGAAAGGGCAGAGCTCCTCGACCGGCGGCTCTCCGCAAGGGGCGCCTGGCTCTTCGTCTACCCTCCACCGTGTGAGAAAGGACTATGACAGTAATCGGCCATCCCGACCAGTCGGACTTCTCGTCTTCGGTACGAACGCCTCGATGCGGAGGACTTCACGAAGTCAGCACCACCGGTCAGACGGTTCCGCGATGAAGGACCCCGTCAACCTCAGGCTACGCCTCTTCCTGACTCGGCTCACAGATGACGCTGAACTTCGGCCTCGCTACCGCGAAGGTAGCTCGAGGCGAAACGCCTCCCCAGTCTACGCCCCTAATGCGACGGTGAAGGGCTGTTGATCGTCTCCTCCGCCTCAGCATCCCCTCACATCTGGTCCCACTCAGTCCGGCAGTGCCTTCGTTGAACGATATCAAAGAAGCCCACTGCGCCCATCGGAACTTCGCCCACTGGGGTTGTGAAAGTGCGGGGCCCGAGGTAAGGAAGTGCCTCTGGCGAGGAGGCTGCATGGCTTACTCGGAGATCCTCAGCAAGGGCCTGGAGATATCGCGGCCCTGACACGGACAGCGCTGTGTACCGCATGGCAGGAGAGAGACCAGACGTATGTTCTATTGGTCAGTCGACCCACTACATAAAGGCGGCGGCGGTCCCCGATAGGGGCTGCCGCCGTTTCGCTCTGATAGCTGTATGCGCGTCTTCTGCGAAGCCTTACGAACTCTGCAGAAAAAACTGCGCAGCACCTAAGCGTTGTCTACGCGTGAATCTTCGAACTACGCACCGTGGATGATGGGATTTTGTGCAAGACGATAAATCCGTGCCATGAACTGTATGGAGACGACCCGCCACTTTTCAGGGACGGCCGTTTTCTCCCTTCTCTTTGAGGGAGGGCCATTATGGCTCACTCCCCCATCAGCCTGTGGAAGAGCTTAAATGGCAGGGAGCTAATAATAGGACATTCAGCGGCGCAGGGCGCAAAGCGCTCTATATGGAAAACCATATTCTTCTTGACACGCTGGTGAATTTCGAGTTTCCTCATGCACTCTTTCGAGCACACTATCCTAATAATAATTACATAGCAGCCAGCCTTTACTTACTCACACGTACTCCTCATGCTCTTGAGAGCTGCACAGGGGCTTATTCCAGCCAGCTTGTGCAGCTGCCACAGATAACATCGTTGCCGTGGTGCGGACTTCGACCATACCCGTGCGCTTCGGCCAGGGCATCAAGTAGCTAACCATCACGTAAACACAAGAAATTAATTTATCTTCACCCCCGACAGGCCCGGCACCTCGCCCACTTCTTCCTCTGTCCCCCGCGGCCATAAGCCCGAGGTGACCGCCCTGGCGCACTTCATCGCCGTACCCGTGCGCGCCATGGTGCAACTCTCACAGCGGAGATCAGCGCGCTGACGCTCCTCGACACTGCGGCTGACGTCCTCGTAACGTGTGGCGACCGCACCCAGCACATCAATGACAGCATCCTCGCCAAAGCGCACATAGTATGAGATCACGCGCCGGAGGAAATCGGCCGTGTTATATGGGGCGCAGTATCCCCGAACGAATCATCGCTGCCACCAGATCATCATACACAGAGACTGCAGGAGTCCGATGATGCCGGAACGGGACATCGTGCCTCGGGCATCGGATCGTCTTCTTCAACAACTGGAAGAACCTGGAAATGCTCTCCAGGCGTGCCAGGTAAGATGGGATTCGTTGGGATGCTCTTCAGGCGCAATGTCCGTACCGAAGAGGACCTTCCAACACTTATCGAACGTGAGTACCTCGGGCGAAGATCGCTGCGCAAGCCGGCTTCCTCCGTCCTCCAGGCAGGACTACAAGGGCTCTCGTGGGCGTCCCCTGGCAAATATCTACGTGCCCTCGATGCTCATAACGCACATCAGAGTATGACTTCATCCTGGGCAGGTGGCAGGAATAAGCCCGGCAGGCTTCCGAATGCAGTCTTCCGGCCGTCACCGCCACGCTCCCGTATGAAGAGGCTCCAGCGCGTGGTCGGCGGGACATCACCTGGACTATCTCGGTCGAATAGAAACTTGCAAGCACACTTCGGCGCAGCCGGGCGGGCAACGTGTCAGATCGACCGCAAGCGCGTCAATGGTACTGAAATTAATATTTACTGGGAAGTGGGCCCCTACAAGTCACTGCACCTCATCCTGAAGGACCTCATCAAGATCACGCATCCCTCCTCCCGACTACACGAGACGACCTGCTAGGTCGGCTACAGTAATATGCGCACGTCACTCGATCCTCTTCCTCCTCATCTCGCTCAGCATCGTCGGCCAACCTCGCTCGGCAACATCATAGCAGAGCCGCGTCTCTCTGCCCTGCTGGCTGACGTCACGTAAACACGCTCTCAGCCGTGGTGAGCAGCCGACGACAGGCTTCGTCATTCGAACTGCGCCTGCCGAGCGCTCACTCTCGCTCACATCGGCAACGAGGTCTCTATCACGAGCCTGCGCAGATGCAGACGCTCTTCCTGTACCCGCCATTACCTCGATCCGCTCGGGATCAATAGCGGTACAGGCGATGGGCGTCAGCGATCTGTCTGATGAGCACGCTCTTCCTCGCTCCTCTCTACGGCAGGCCATGCTTGAGACGTGAGGCGCTCCATGTCGCCACCGCCACCATCAGCGCGCTCAGCATCCTCTATGATGCCGTCTCTCCTCTCAGGCCCGTCTTACACGACTTATCATCTCAAAGTGCTCATCGTCAGGGTGGTGATCGGCTTCCTCGCCTCGAGCGTCTCCATCCTGCGGTGCTTCGGTGACTGAAGAGACGCTGAAGACCTACATCATCTGGAGCTTCAGGCGCGTAGCGGGCGACCTGCGCGCCGCTGCGAAAACGTCGTCTCGTCGGGCTCATCTTCCTCGCGGGCGCAGATGGTGCCTCGACATAGGAGAACTGCGCGCTCACGTCAGGACGGGCAGCATCCGTCTGGTGTCGCCTGCTCTGTCCATCATACCAGCATCATCACGGGCCTTGTCACGGCCTTCCACGGAATATATTACCTTCCTCGGCATGCGTCCACTTCGTGCTCACCCTCTTCCGCACGGCCGTACCTGTATTCGTCCCAGCGACTGATCCTCTCGAAACCCACCTGCTCTCGTGTGCGGCCTCCTGGCGCGGGCTGAGCCCATCAGTTCGTCCTCTCCCGATCAGTACGATCACACTCGGCTCCTCGGCGCCCCCCGTCAGTCATCCTCGTCCTCCTGAGTGGCCAGCGTAAGCGCCGACGCAGCTAAAGTAGACTGGCACCTCACGATCGAGCTCCGTCACCTCCCGCACAGGCTACAGGAAAAGCGTCGCCATGGCGTCGTCATCTCCCCGACCTCTGTCTCTCCATTCCTTGGAAAATCATCATGCTGTAGGCCTGGCAGTAGTGGGGAAGTCACGCTCATGCACTACCATGGCAGGCCTGCTCCCCCCCTTGCGGGCGAGTGCAGCTGAGCGAAAACCCCTCTCCAGCCTCACGATGAGGAGGTCGCCCGCCAGCTGAGGCCTCCCCGTGTGCACAGGCAGCACATCCCACCCAGAACATGCTTGGACGTCTGGGGTCCGTCACCATCGGTCATATCCCTGTACACAGGGCTTCCGTGGTGTGCTCAGTGCAAAGACAAGCGCATCTGCGAAGGCACTCGCCGCGTGCCCGTCTCACGGGCTGCGTGAGCAGATCTTCGACACGCTGGAAGTGACGGCGAGGAAAGCCCAGCACCGCGGTAGAAATCGCCGTGCCGCACAAGACCCCGCTCATCCTCCTTCAGCAGGCCCACGGCACTCGGCCTCCCTCGGTCTGGAGGTGACGACGATGCCGCACGCTCGCTTACAAGCTCGGCAGAGCATCCTCACATCTCCACACGAGCGCAGTCTGGCCTCGGCTGAGCAGACACGATCTGGCTCCTCGACCGCTCAGGAGCTATCACAGCCAAAACTTCCGAGGAGCCTCATCCTCGATGGCGATATCAGGCGTGTCTTCGGCGACCCACGTCACGCTTCGACCACGGGAGCGAGGGGTTCTCCATCGCCGAAGGCAGGCCAGCAGTCCATCACGAGCGAGGCCTACGCTGCAGCTGGACGTGCCATTGCGCCTACGCCTCGGCACAGCATCATCTCAACGCGCGACCTACGCCGGACCAGCAGCATCACCATCCAGGCAGGCTGGGCGCTCGCACCCTACGGGATCACTGCCCAGCATCAATCTGTCACCGCTCCTCTCCCTCGGGCGCGGTACCTGGTGTAATCAACAAACAGCAGACGGCCAGCAGAACAAAGCTAACGCTTCTCATCGCAGCGACCCTCACTGGCCTCACCGCTCTCGGCAAAGCACACACAGATTAGCCTCCGTACCACAGACACTGACAGGTCCTCCGTCTATGGTACGCCGCTCATCTTCTGAAGAAGGTGCCCAGCAAGATCCAGGGTCATCGCGCCGAGACCATCCAGCACTCCGGGCTTACAGGCCTGCCCGGCCCTCTTGAGAGCCTGGCAGTGTCGACGTCATCCAGTACCCTGGCTTCAGCAACACCGTCGGTATACGTGGCTTCAAACTGGTAAGGCCTATACCGTGCTCCACGTCAACAGGATCCCCACGGCGTCAGAGAACATCACCATCGCCATCTCCGGACATCGCACAGGCTAGAGATCCTCAAGGGTCCACTTCTCCTCATTCTATGGCACCGATGCTGCCAGGCAGTGTCATCCAGCATCGTCTTAAGTACAGCACAAGGAGCAGCTTTCACAGGCCGCGTCTACGCTGCTACGGCTGGTAGCTACGACACCTGCGCCGGGCCGCGCTCTCGCCTCGGTGGGCGCGTCAATCTGAACACATCGCTGGAAAAGCCTCGGCGCCACGGCTTCTGGCGAGCACTGAACTACAAGGGCAGGCCAACAGCAGTATCCTCCGTCACTGGCTAGCCTCGCCAGGGCTGTCACGTAGACCCCGAGACGCATTAACGCTACAGTGCCTGGTAGCACCTATGGGCGTACAGGCCTTCGCGCATCGCCATGACTTCTCGCCCAGCTGGTCGGTGAACGCCACGAGACTCTTCTATCAGCAGCGCTATGTCCGCACCGGTGGTAGCATCTGCCCCAGTATCTGGCCTCTCATGAGAAAGGATCTCACGCGCTCTCGCTCACTTCATCAGAAGTCTATCGGTGAGTCGGCATCCATCGCCTCACCTGCGCCCTACCCTTCGGTGTCGCTTGGAACTTCGACGACAAGGCCGGTAGCAGTGCGCTATCATCAAATACCGCCATGTGAATTCAGAGACTGCCGGGTATCACCGGGACGACGCGACCCTCAGCGCACCCTTGACCCTCAGTGCCATTATGAGCTGACGAGCCAAGTCCTTCGACGCTGCAGGCGCCCCAGAAGGTATTTCACAGCTTCCGACTACTCGACCTCCAGCCTCGGCGGCTACTTCGCCCAGCGGACAGACACTCAGCGTCGCAGGCAGCCAGCATCGTCTCTGCTGGTGCGCCTCGACCTCTCCACATGTATCGACCTCCAGCGCTTCGACAGCCCACTATCAATGGCGGAAGCTAGCACGAGCAACACCTCGTCTTGTTAACCTCGGCCTGAAGTATGGGCTCGCCCGCAGCCTGCGTCTGCCTCTGCGGGACGGCCTTCGCTGCTCTGATTACTTACCTACCACAAAGGCAGGTCCAGTACACCGGCGGTAAGACGACGACCGTGAGGGTGTGACCGCCAGGCTCGCCTGACCATCGATGGGATCGGCTAGCCACCAACCTTTATGAAGGGTATCGACCTCTCGACCTTCCGTACTTCTACCGACCACAGGATATGGAAGTCGTCGGCAAGGTCACGACCAAGTCCGACTGAACGACGAAGACCTTCGTCAATAGCGACAAAAGCTCGCATGCGGCACTCGAGCTGATGGCGCCTGCGACTTCGGTAACCTCGTGGACTACGCCTTCTCACTGAAGGCCTACGCTCGCGCTTTGCTCCATGCTCCGCCGAAGATGGCTCGCCGCTGCCAGCGACTGGACGCCCTATCAGGGTACGTGCGCTCACTGGAACGTCACCTTCGGCCTCCGCGGCTACCCGCGCACCGAGGCTTTGCTGGTTCTGACCTCTCGGGTCAGCTACATCAGCCAGCGCTGGAGGACAACTGGTTCGGCTGCCCCGATATCCGCACGCGGAAACCGCTGCATGGCTTCTTCAGGCAGCCCAGATGGGGCAGTCGTCTCCAGCACCTCGGCGCGGTCTTCGGTGCTTCCGCTGCCTGCACCATCAAGCACCCTCCGGTCTGGGGAGTCCAATGTGAATAGCCTCACGACAGAGCACTACACAAGGAAAGGACTGGCCTACCACAGCCCTGTGCCCACGCACAGTACTGGCTGGCTGCCGGACGGCCTGCGCTGGGGACTTCCCTAAAACCACAGCCACGATCCACTCCCGGGTCATGGGGATACAGCTCTTCTGGAGTAAGGTGAGGGCGCTTGGTCTTCTTCTTCCCCACGCGACGACGCAGGAACTGGCGCACATAGTCAGCGAGGGCATGGTCCCATCAGCGGGTGATGAGCCACGATGGCATGAATGCCCACATCACGACAGGCCCGTACCCTGGGGTATTCACCAAGGAGCCGAACTTTGGGCGGTGGAGCTGCGCAGACATCCACGTCCCGATGCGCCACCATCCGCATACGCGCCACATACCCGTCTTGGGATCGACGCTAGTAGGTGTGGTGGTCGCTTCTGTGTCGACGATGCGCCAGACAGACGAGGGGCTTGCCAGCGCGGTGGATGTTAATGCCGTGTCCCGTGCGCGGCCATCCGCTCGGCCACGTGTGGTGATGCCGCTTCGCCAGCCGTACGGGACTCGGTGATAATCTCAGCTGTCGAGCTGAGCCGCTTGGGTGCTACGGGCGACAACCAGCAGTAGTGCGCCTCACTCATCGGCCTTCAGCGCAGGGATATGCCCAGCGGTGAAGGTCAGGCACGTGGCTTCCGGCTCCTGCCAGAACCGTGGTCGGAGTCGGTAGTCCGTCATGCCGAGCGGTCTTCCTCAGGCTGCTCAGGTGATCCGTCAGCATGTCAATTGTAGGGAAGTGCGACAGAGAGAGCCCCGTCACTTCCATGCGATGATGAGCACACACCGCCGGCGGTGCCGGTGGTGATGCCACTGGTGGCCGCTGCAGAGCCGGGCTTCGCAACCTTCTTCTTCCTTGCAGCTTACCGGTAAAGGTGCGATGCCGGTAAAGCCGTCAGCGCCGCGGAACGTACCAGTAGCGCCGAGACGATGATGACCCCAGCGCCGAGGTCAACACCGCGAGCGGATGGTGAAGTAGATCGGTACCGGGATGTAGCGCCAGCCATGAAGACGCTCGCTGCGGGTGGACTCCTGCAGCACGTCGCCCGTCACTCGGACGTAGACCTCCTTGCGCGCCGGTGAGGAAGGGAGGCGATAGAGGAGGTCCTCGTGAGGCCGCGAGAAGGCGTCACTGGTCAGACTCCGTGATGGGTGTCGATGCGCTCGAGTGCGCTGCTGACGTGCACGGCGATGGTGCTGACCAGATACGCTCTGTCGAGCGAGCGAGCGCAGGCTGTCGCGTCGAGCCAGCTCACGGCGCTCACCTACAGGGCGGATGACGGGACGTGCGGCTGTCGGCATACGTCCCGCCAGAGGTACCTTCAGGCGCTCCAGCGGCAGGTGTCAGGCTGGAGGTGAAGTAGAGCGGCGTGCTGGGCGCTGTCTGTCGTGGGCAGAAGCTCTCCAGGGGAGGCGGGCGCTGTGGCGCTGAGCTCCCTCGTCCATCCGAGTACTTTGGGATGGGCGTGGTAGATGTGCAAGGCACAGAGACCGAACCAGGCTGCGAGAGACGACGCTCATCCGGCGCACCGAAGGCGATGCGTGCGCGTCATGCTCTCAAAGGGCGAAAAGGTCATGATGGGTCGAGGTCTGTGCGGTAGTAGTGGAGCTGATGGTGAAAGAGATCAGCCCCCACCGTACCATCGCCCGACGCGGGGCTGATGAGACATTTATGAACTCGGTCGAAAGTTAGCCGTTGACCTTGGCCATATGACCAGGCTTTACAGGACGAGGACCTGTGTTGGGTGGCGATTTCGTTGTCGTTGCCAGCTGCGGGCTCGACGAACTTTGTCCGTCAGAGCGATACCGGCATAAGCGGTCGAAGATGAGACGTACGCGTGTCTCGCCGAGGTCAGCTTGATGCGACATCACCGTCCGTCTGGCCAGATGCCGCCGAGTTCGCTCTGCAGAAGCCTTCTTGATGGCTTACGCAGATCTCTGCGTGGGTGGCGGGCTTAGCGGGTTCCGACGATGGTCAGCGACAGGGAACGTCGAGGGCCAGGTGCGCGGAAGCGCATGTCGGTGGAGCACACCGTTGAGCTCAGAGAATGACGCTCACCTGCACACGCCTTAGCGGCACCCGTGAAGAGAAGAGGGATGATGTGTTGCCAGGCGGCAGCGCGTACGCACGCCGGTCCTGCGGCGGAAGGACCGTCGGCGGTCTTCTGCGCGTGCCGTCTTGTAGCGTGAACCGTGGTCATCAGACCGTCGGTGACTCTACCAGATTGTCGTGCGGACGCTTCAGCCGAGGGGTGCGAGACGGTTCGTCGTGCGAGACGTTCGATACGAACTGCGTACGCCGGCGTGCTGCTCGGTGTGACACCGCTAGACGAACGCGGCGTGTCGATCGCCCAGAAAGGAGCGAGACATGACGACGTACTTTGCCAGCGTCGGTGTGACCCTGAGCCTGCTACGCCCAAAGAGGGAAGAGACCCGTTGGTTCGAACTGGCTTATACTCAGCGCCGATTTTCCGTTCACTTGAGAGTCGGCGGGGTTCTTTTCCGGCGGTGATGCGGATCGTCTTACTGCGTTGACGACGAGTTGCGTCCTGACTTTCGACCACGTACCGTCGAAGCGGCCGTACATCGTGTCATGCTCGAGCACTGCTCGGCCATATACTCTGCATCGAGGGTCGTTCAGTACCTACGATCTCGATGTCGCTACACTTCTGGGCACGCTGCAAAGACGACCCGTACGGTCCGAAAGCCGTTGATACCTACTTTAATCATCTTTATTATTCGTTTCGTTAAACTGGTTGCACGATCTCTCTCTGTTAGCTGGATGGTGGCCCTTGGTGGAGGAACATCTTGCGATAAATGAAATTATCCACTGGTTTATTTAGAAAATGTTTTGATGATGTGCCCTTACCGCCCATTTTACCACAAACCACTTAAAGCCTGTTGACCTGCGATTGACCCGCTCCCCAGTACTCCTTCCTTCTCTCAGCCCTTGTCCACCCTTCTCCAGAAAAGGCAAAAAAGCCAACAGTGGTCACTCCAGCTGACCAGTACTAGATCGCAACTGAAAATAGTACAGGTTGATATCAGTTACTGGTACTGATCACATCAGCGACCGAATGCGGACAGCATATCCCCCTCGCTACATCGTGGCGGCGCTGCTGTAAACTCCTATCCGCAGTAGACGCCGCCTGCGCCACCACCTGCACCAGGGCGATAAGTCAACCTGCCGGGTCAGCGGGCGCTGCCTGTATTGGTCCGACGACTGGCTATATAGGTCGCGATGACGACTGCTGTAGGTCCGCTCGCCGACCAATATGAGTTCACCACTAACCTATGAGACATCGGCTACCGACCACCCGCCACGTGCTCCGCCGAAAGGCCAGCACGATGGCGAAGAAATGGCTTGGCTTGCTCGTAGACCGACGACCCACATGGGATTGCACTACGCACTTCCGGTAGGATATTCCGATCAGGAATATTAAGGGGATGCATCCATGAAGGCCCTTAGGAAGAATGGGCAACGCGCTGATGGGTGGATTTACTACATACAAGGTTCCACCGAGCTTGACGCCGCGCGATTGAATCGCTGCAACAAGACGCGCTATAAAATCAGCAAGAAGAAGACTGCTGGGGCTGAAAACGCGCGCAGGCCCGCGAAGACAGGCGGTTTACTTCACCACGGTCTCAACGATGATGCATTAGCCATAGGAACGGTGCATCTCCCAAAAGGATGACTAGTTCCTATGTTTTGCATTTCAAGTCGAGCTCTAAGAAGGGATGAAAGCTGATTATGCAGAGGCTCTATGATCTCGTTGTTCTGGAGAATGTTTCTATAGAGACAAAGTTCCTATTATACCTTGGTTTTACAATCACCCAGGTCAAGATATTCAGATCCATCTTCTCTGGGGAATGTCAGAACTGATTAAGAAAGGGAAAAATAGCAATTCGTCATTTGAAAGAAGAAAAGTGAGTGGAAATTTCAATAAACGGGAGAGTATTTTAGAACTAAATCAACCACAGCACATTCCATCAGGAGGATTTTTGTCTGTATAAAAATTCGACACTTTCGTAAGAGCATATATACATATATGAGAAGAATAGATCTGAGAAATTTGTTGCTTTTGGATTGACATGTCCTAACCACAAAGGAATCGTAAAGAGATTGAGGTCCGTACTGCACGTGGCTCAGGTTTACAAAAAGCACACTTATATCTGCACAAGCAGGGTATATATCTCACCTCTGGGCACAGAAATAGCAGATGTTATGGCGACATGACTTTTGTTGCAGTAATGTGTGGTACGTATTCTACGCTGGAGTCTTCCTGGCGATGATCAAGAGGACCTGAGACTATGAGTCGTGTTGCTGCAGGAGTGCGGAAGTGTGAAGGCACGACCTCTGGGAGCCGAGTTTGGGATTCACCAGAGTCTGTCCACATCGTCGGCGACCGAATGGTCTCCTTTGACGGTACGATGTACCGGCGGTAGGCGTTCTTGCTGCCTTTGAAACTCGGGGCACTGCTTCCGCCAGTCTCCCCTTACACTCAGATCAGATAAAACCCAGCACTGTTAGTCAACTGTGCGAACCAGTAGTAGGTTACTACTCGCCAATAGTGGTTGCACAGACAAGTAGTGAACACCCGACTACTATTGGTTTTAGCCGCCACGAACCGTGGTAGTTTTACGCCCTCCACCAAGCCCGTATTCTACGGCGCCTCCTGCGCCCCCGCTGTACTCCCCGCTGAAAGGGCTGGCGACAGCGGAACTCCCATCATCACCCAAAGGAATATGACTGGTTGTTGTTAATACTACGAGAGATTCTTCAAATCCAAGAACGTGAGGGCATTGCTTCGCAGGAGACTATTCCTGTGAGGGAGAATGGGCGCTGCACTCTATATTGATGACTTACTTGAAAAGAGACCAGCAAGTCAAGCATAAGTGCTCCATGAGCGAATGCACCTGCAGCGGGCATGGCCTAGCAAACTTGCATGAGAAATCTGTTGGGGCGTAGCACTGCTGAGTGGCTGACAGAAGGTTCATGCGCAATGGAGAAGCGGAAGGCGCGTACATCAGGCATCATGCTTGGGATCCGAAAACCTTGAGACAGGTGAGAATGTCACCTCCCGGTCCCAGGCAAACCCAACCTCTCTTAGCACAAACGTCCTTACCGCCCCTTCATAAAATGGGAAGAGTCATCGACGCCGGGACAGTCTAAACTCCCAGTCACTTGAATTCCTCGGGCACTGTGGACCTTCGACCTCCCCTGCGTGATAGTAGTAGCAATGGCCCGACAGCATGACCGCCCGAAAAGAATTCTGCTTAGGTATAACTTTAAAGGCGACTCTCACTGGATCTGCTGCCGCTGGTTCCGACTCTCATAGCTCTGGATCTGGAGACGGGTAAGCCCTGTCCGTCAGTTCTCCAGAAAGGAGTCTGGTAAGTTATTACTCCCGGCATACTATCATCGACAGTCCTGAAATTCGTGCTTCTTCGTGAGCTAGAAAGACATCGTATTGAGTCAATGGTGGGGAATAACCATCATCAACGCTGCTACGCCAGGATCATCAAGGATATGGGTTGGTAGTGGGCCCTATGGTGAAAGGCTTTAAATTACCCTCAATACTCCCTTCTTTGAAACTGCCACATTCTTAGCAAGGCGCGACACACGCTCGATGGATATCGCTGCCGCTGGGATCTTTGACGGGGAAGGCTCACCAAGGTTCTATTGGATAGGGGATAATCTCGGAGGAAGAGCCTATGGTAATCACTGCCAACGCGGGTTCCATTGCAGGAATGGCAGGATAAACTTCACTGCATCCAAGGGATGCAGGAGCACTCTGCATATCACACCATGCTTATGTGCGCGGGTACGCCCATGAGCCAGGTGATCTCCACCACTGACGCAGTACCTCACCCCAGCCGTATCTGCTGCTAACCGCCTACAGGGGAGAGATAGGCCTATACCTCCATTCGATGTAAACTGTGCCCAAAAAATGCCAGACTACTACCGGCCTCATCGTCTTGCTTCTGGGGATGTATCAGCACTTCAGACTGGATATATTCTCATCTCCTGAACACTCACATAGCAAGTGGCAGTCATAACTTTCAAGACCTGCAGTCTCAGGTAGTGCTTTCTCAAAAGAAGCCCCTACGCCCATGCGTAATAAGGCAGAGGAGCTGGAATCGAAGAGATCTTTGGAGCAACATCTGTCGACACGCTTCCTTTCGCTACCCTCACTATAGGTCCTATTCACTTCCTGCCAGACGGGGCGCCTCGAGGATAAAGTAGGTGATCAGGTGATAATGCGGGAGATAAGTACATACATTTTATCACATGCAGCTCCCAGGCCCTGGCGTGAGATTCGATCGCATGGATCACGTCTTCTCTTCCATGAGCCACTACTTTCTCTCCAGAACTCTGTAGAGCAAGTGTGAAACTCAGAATAAAGTGGACATAAGCCTTCATCTGCACCAGCCGGTAGCACCGGCCGAGGCATACAGCGCCCACCGGGCTCGGCGTGATGCTGCAGGCGTAGGCTGTAACAACAGAAGGAAGGGCGGGCTGTGTCGTCTTCGATGAACTGATCCACGAGCGACGTGCCGACCGCAGGCAGATTGTGCTGGAGCGGTCATAGAGGATGACGATGCACGCTTGTCTTCACGCAGCAGCAGGGGCTCTTCTTTGCGCCTTTCTTGATGACCGTGGTGTGTGTGTTTACCTAAGTTTGATGAAGACAACTGAATCTGAAGAAGACATCAGTCTACACACCACAAACGTCTTGCCACAACTCACGATACCGGTATGAAGGAGAAAGCCTATAAGCCCTACTCGTCTCTGTCTGTGCGGCGCCACTCGACATGCTCATGCGGTAGCCAGCAGGCGCTCCACTTTGCCCAGCGCACCACCCTTGGCACAGCAAGCACCAGCACCATTCAGGTCGGCTGATCAGCCCGTCTTTCAAGGTGTCCTACCTCGGTGCTGAACCACTCCAAGGGGAGGGCAGCTTGCGCTGAACAAAGGCACTGTACTGAAGGAGCGACTGCGTATATCGCCTCCATTCTCAAAGAATGCCATTTCAGACCAGGACACCATCATCGCCGCTTCGCCGGGCTTCACCCTCGTGAAAGGCACGGGCACTCATAGTAAGCGATGATGTCGGCTACCTCTTGTAACTATCAGCTCGACTTTCGAGGTCAGGGCGCTGGGTCTGCACAGGTCTTGATGCTGCGACGTAGTGCCGACGATGGATGGGTATGTGGATTTCTGCGGTCTATGTGATCCAGCGGAGGAATCGCGTGATCGATCGAGTTCTTTCCGGAGATGTCGCTGCATCCTCTATGTCCTGCTGCAGAGGCGGGATAGCAGAAGCTCTGCTTTCAGCCACACCTGCTTGGCAACGACCAGCCGACTTGTCTCGCTGTGATTTCGACAGCGTACTATGTCGAGAGTTCGGTCCCAGAGCCATGCCACGTAGCGAGCTGGGGTATGTGACGATGATCCACTCAGACCATGAAGAAGCTATTCCCCATCGTCCTCCTGCTGCCTCTGCGCTCAAGATCACGCTGCTCGCATGGATCATATACTCGGGGCGGGCCATCTCGTCGAAGACAAGGCGCCGATTCCACCAGGCCAGCATCGATCCTCTTGGCTGCAAGACTCACTCCTTTCATCGCTGGCGGGGTCGCCAGACACCGAGCTCGGGCGCCTAATAAAGGTTGCTATGGTGATGTTATAAAGGTATATGGAAGGAAATGATAACTATCCGGATCCTCGATGTCCACATTCTATAGATACAGAACTTAGATTCGCCAGGTCACGATGATGTCTATGCAAAGAATTTCTGTGATTGTGTCCTTTCTTTACTGGGCACTTGGCATCTTCTTAATAGTGCCGTCCTGCACGCTCAAGATAGCGTTGTGATAAGCGCGCGTGTTGTAAACATCGAAAGCGCAGCCTCGCGAGAAAGAGCGTCCATTAAGTCGCTGTCGCCAGGCTGATCAAACGCTGCTAGGGGCGGACGGTGGCGATAGTACAGGGCAATTTGTATTGAGTTGCCTTCAGGTGCTTTGCGCCTTTTGTAAGGTCAGCTGCATTGGCTGCAAACGCTGAGGCGCCTGTCATCGGGACAGGCTCGGTACGCTGATGCTCGCGATGATGTACCAGCTTCAGGGTCGAGGTCAACACCAAGTATGGTCAGAGTCTCTTCGCATAGTACCTATAAGGTTGATTTGAAGAAAGCGGCTTTTCTCCAACTTCTCGGGTCATAACTCTTAGTCAGCTCTTAAGCTTAGATGCAAAGCCGAGCAAGGCAACGAATGCGGGGAGAAGTCATTATCTGATCAATGGCGTAAAGTCTACACCGACGGCCCTTGCTGCGCTGGCAGCGGAAGATGTCAAAAGCGTTGAGCTTTGCCTGGTACTCCTCCGGCGCGCTTCGCTACTGCGGGTATCGGCGCGCTAATCAATGTCATCACCAAAGAGAAGATACGAGAGAAACTTTTATGTCTAGAGGCCAATGATGCGGTAACAGCCTGGGATGGGAAAAATCGCTTGATTAACTACGCCATCGATCGGCTGCGCTGAATGCTACATACAGCAGCTGTTTATTGGCGCGCTATAAAAGCCAGCGAAGATGAAGAAATACGCTATCGTTTCTTGGGGACAGGGATTACTATCGAGGAAGACCGGTATCGTAGCTCCAGGTGGACAGATATAGCAATGAGTTGCAACTGAGCTGCAGCTATAGTGTTTCCCCAAGAATTATCTACTTAGCTCATCGCTCCTGCTGCATCACTATCGACAGGATCTTCGGACAGATCAGATCGTCTCTGACGGAAGTCTCCGGAAGCAAAATCAGCAAAGGGTAGGCTAGATATACAATGTATGCTGTGGATCTTTACGGTGAAAAAGGTATTGTGAAGAACGATTCGCTGCGACAATCTACACTACGGATTTACAACAAGGTCGATGCCTACTACAACTCTCAGCTATCGGAAGCAAACGAATGTGGACGGGCATAGAAAGTCCTTTATCGCTGACACAATATCGCTACTCTTCCCAAATGTTTAGTACTTCGATTGGAATAAGGGTCTTTTTGGTACAATGCTAGCGGCTCCTTCTTCCTCAAAACAAACTAATCCAGTCATTCCGTAGGAACATACGCGGCTATGGTGATATCTCGTGGATGAAAGGTGCATTCAGGCATCAAGCAATAGCCCGAGGCTCGAGTATACAACAGTTCTCGTAGCCCTCAGCTAGATCAATCGTTCGAAAGCTACACTCACGCCGCTGCTGCGCGCTTTGTGGGTGATCGGGGCGGGACATCACTGAGCCTTTCATTATCAACACCGTGTCACGGCTCACCACAATATCTCAATACGGGCAATGCACCTATTCCTAATGCTCCGCACTATGTGTATATAGGCAGTCAGAAGCTTACTCACGTCAGCTGGACACAATCTATCCCTTTTCCTTTAATATGCGCACGTCGGCTGCGTCTCCGGGACGGAGTAAGCCTTTTCTCTCCCATACGAGGTAGTGCAGTCGTACCTTATCCGGAGGCAAGTGAATACATCGTCAAATCATATAAAACATTGGTTCTAAAAGCGCTCTTGGGAGGTGTCGGGAAGGTAAACGTATTGCCTTGAGGAGATCCGCCTAGTACTTACATTGAGAGGTGATCTGTACCGGCAAGCATTCTATATAAAGCCCGAGAAAACAGCTTTAATTTATCAGGGCGTCTCTTTTGCTCTTAACCTAGAACACAACATGCTGGGATAGGGAGTTTCTTTCCTTCAAAGTCGCCGGAAGATATTAGATGGACAGTTTATCATTCATGTCCAGCCTATACTGCAAGCTGAGGCTGTGCTACCGTCTGAACCCTGCGATTATGTTTTGGAGTGGGAGGAAAATGACTTGTTATGGCAAACCGATGGCTATGGCAATTCAACGGATCGGTCTGCAATCCCTTTCTTCTAACAGCTGGCAAGATTGCTCCGACCCTGATGAATACAATCTACCTAAGCTCAGTATCCAGCTAAATATGGGACGAAAGGCTCAGAGCAAAGGGACCCAAAAGCAAACAACCGCGACACCGACTCCGGACTGCTGACGCTATGATCGTAAAGACGCGCTGAGAGCTTGTATTGCGCAACAAGAAGAACAGCAGCGAGGGCCGGCGCTTTGCAGCTCTACGTAGAACCATAAAGCCTTACAAAGCGCCACGGGCTCGGCGGCCGATGCTACCGAGGCCGTGGGCTGCCGACTGGTGAAAGGGTGAAGGGCGGGGCTACGCTTCGTCTTCGATGAGACTGATCCACGAGCGACGTGCCGTCCCACACCGCAAACGGGTTGCCACTGGAGCCAGTCGCCGAGGATGACGATACGCTTGTCAGCCACGCAGCGCCAGGTCGATCAAAGGGTGACGATGCCCGAAGAGTGTAGTCGATCTCGAGGGTGCTCGACAGCAGAGCGCTTTGGTCAGCGCACCAGCCACTCCTTCTCGACGTCAGTAATCATTCTGATAGCGTGGGGCACCTCGCCGAGGGTAGCACGCTTGAGGCCTTTCTTTCGGCTACGCAGCGAGCGGGAGAGGCGAAGCCTACCGTCCAGCGATGGGTGGACAGCGGCATGAGACACCTGCGCCAGACGGCAGCGGAAGAGGCGGTAGAGGAACTTATCCATGCGGCGGTAGCCATGGTACTCCTCGTCGCCATGCGCCAGACGGAAGGTCTTGCCATCGAGGCTCGATAACCTCGGCGTGGTGGTGGACCTGCGCTCCCAGCTCCGTCTGCATGTGGTCGGCGAACCACACATCGTGGTTGCCCGCGAAAAGTGGATCTCGATACCACGGTCGCACATCTCAGCGACTTGCCCAGGAAAGCGCACGTGCCCACGGGGACGACCGCACGGTACTCAAACCAGTAGTCGAACATATCCCCAAAGAGTAGACCGCACGCGCCTCATCCTCGATGCTTCGCATGCCAGCGCACCAGGCGCTGCTCTGCGGCACGGATCGGCATGATGGCCCGAGCCGAGGTGGGCATCGCTGGTGAAAAAGACCTTCTTGCGCTCACTCATCGCTACTAAAGGAAGCCTAACTCCAGCATCGCCTCTTCGCTCATCATATCCTTGTTCCTCGGGCTCGAGTGAGCTGTATCTGACACCGTGACGCCCTCGACGTCCTCGACCTTCACTACGCACGTCCTCGAGGATGAAGTCGGCGGCGGACAGTTGGGTGCCGTGAGGTCATCGTGATGGTGACGAACTCTCATCGGTGGCTCACGCAGTGAGATCAGCCGAGGTCGTGACATTCACGAGGGATCTCGGGGTCGTAGACGGTGCGTAGTGCCATACTATATCTTCCTCTATACGGAGGTATTCGTTCTCTAATTCTTCTGCCATAAAAATATCGTTGAGGGAGGGTAATGCTCCCCTTGAGGTGAATAAATTAACGTGAGGGCCGGCATGCTACAGCTGTCAGCGTGCGGTCACAGCCGCGCGACGTCAGGATGGTGGGTGATGAAGATGATAAAGGCGATCGAGGCGTGCTCACGGAGGTTCTTGAGGAACTGTGCTTCCGTCGCGGTCAAGCGCCGAGGGTGGCTTCGTCGAGGAGGAGGATACGCCCAGGACGAAGGAGCGCGCGGGCGATAGCGATAGCTGTGCCTGCCCTTCGGAGGCCAGCCGCGCTCACCGATGGTCGTATCAGGCCCTTCGGTGGGTCAAACGCACTGAAGTCCGCGATAGCCAGATGCAGCACCTTATGCAGGTCGGCCTCCGTAGCGAACTCATCGCCGAGGAGGAGATTCTCACGGATCGTCCCGCTGAAGAGCGAGTCCGCCCTGCGGGACGTAGACGAAGTTCGAGCGCGTCGTCTCGCTCACCACATAGCTACTGCCACCGGGTAGAGGCGGATAGCCCCTCGACAGGCGTAGTCAAGCCCGAGCAGTAGACGCGGGAGCGTGGTCTTACCAGCGCCCGTACGCCCCATAAGCGCCACCATCTCGCCCGTCAGTGCCTCGAGGGAGAAGTGGCGGTAGATCCACTCTTCGCCGTCGGGATAGTGGAAGCCCATATCCTCGACAGCGAGGCGGATAGAGCTGGTGAGCTGGACACTGCGACCGATCTGCTCGGTCTGTGAACTCGAGGGAGATGCGCCAGACGATCCAGCGAGCTCTTCGCGAGAGATAAGTGTCGGCAGGGAGGCTGATAAGCGTCGTCAGCGGACTCTGGATACGTGCCACGAGCTGAGGAACGACGTCATGAGCCCGAAGCGATCGTGCCACCGCTACAGCCCGCAGGCACTCCAGAGGAAGGCCACGAGGTAGCCGCACGAGCTCCCTGCATGATGAGGGTTCGCGAAGCCGAGACGAAGGTCTGGCGCTTCACCGCACCGAGGTACCGCCCATGGCGCATCGCCAGATGGTCGATGGAGGCTTGGTGCTCGAAGGTACGGATGACGGTCTGGTTCAGGCGAGCTCCTGGATGCGCCGTGATCTCGCTCTCCGACTGCTTCATCTCATCGGTGTAGCGAGCATCGCTTATAGTAGACCTTGCTGAAGACTGCGAGCAGCGGCATCCCCACGCCGAGGATAAGGGCAGCGGTGGGCTGAAGTCAGGAGACAGAGAGCGCCGACGAGCTGTGCTAAGGCGATGAGAGCCGACAGCAGGGGACGTGACGAAGAGGCGACGAGGCTATCGGTGATCGCCAGGCATGCGCACGACCATATCACCGCTGTGCATCTGCCCGAGGTGCGACCAGCGCGTGTAGAGCGAGTGTGCAAAGACCTTCGACTGCACGGCATTGCTCATGCGTGCAGCGGTATAGTTCGAGAGCGGACGGTGATGGCTCGGCAGAGGACCTGCAGAGCGAGTGTGAGGATGAGCGCTACCGACATAGGTGTGTATGGAGCCACCGCGCTGGTGTGCGGCGATATCAATGACGCACTTCGATAGCCAGATGAAGATCAGGTTGGTGGAGACCGTCCCCAGCCAAGAGGAGGATCAGCAGGATACCCTTATGCCCTCTAAGTATGAAGCGTACCAGGGTCGATCATCTCCGCCGACGGATCACTGAGCATGAGATGCCCAAAAGACAGAGCCCAGATGATGCGCGAGGCATGGGTCGGCGTGATGGCGTAGAGGCGACGTAGAGCGGCGCATCTTGAAAGCGGAACTTACGCCAGTTGGTCACCCACTTATTCTGCGCCTTGATGGGGCGCTGGGCGGCTCCAGTTTCCCACTATGCATCACGTCCGGATGATCTGCTCGGTGTGCGGGATCGTCTGCTGAAGCAGCAGGAAGGGAAAGATCTCCGGCGAGACACGCAGGTAGCGGATAGCGGCCTGCGAGCTGCATCGGGGTGAGGGATGTCGAGATCCTTCGCCATGCTGGATCTTCCTTCGTCGAGCTGGCGCTTGAGCCTGGTCATCATCAGCAACCAGTCGCTGTACTGACGGAGCCCAACGCCCAGTGAGCCAATGGAAGAAGAGATGGATGAAGATATAGACGACATTCAGCTCGTGGGGAGCGTCTTGATGGTGTAGTCCCCATGGTGCTGGGTGATGAGGCTCCCACTGCTGATACCTCTTGGACGAGGGCATCGAAGCGTCTGTTATTGTGGCGCTTGTGGTCGAAAAGACGGCACGAGCGTGGTTCTCCACGATGGTACGGCCTGTAGGTGAAGGCCGTATGCGCCTGCGCACCTCGAGGTCGTCGTGGAGCTTGTGACCGGCCTTGCGCAGGAGCTCATTGCCCGCGCTCGTGGTCAGCATCCGAATGGAAGAGGATATCCAAGTCGCCTCCAGAGCGGAGTGTGGCATCGGGATAGAAGCAGCCAAGACTCAGCCCCTTGAGTAGATGAAGGGCAGGGCCTGCGGCTTCGTGGGTCTTCTAGCTGGCCTAAGGCTTTGGTTAGATGGGCATTTGCCCGCCGTGAGCTCGATCTCCGAGAAGATCATCAGGCGCATGTCGCGGTTGGGCAGGGGCTTCCTTCGGCAGGGGTAAGTATACGGTCCCCGACGAAGGCCGGCACTGCATGCGATGCTGCTGAGCGGTGGATCCTACGCCGACGCTTCCTCCAGACCCGTGAGTCACGAGCCTCGGGGAGCTCTGAGTGTGGGGCACAGCTCAGGAGCTTGAGGAATAGCTCCTCATCATGCAGAGGCAGGGGCTATTTGACTCAACAGATGATCCAGCCTCTTTGAGCATTTGCGAAAGAGCTCGACGTCTGCACGTGCCTGCTCTGGCTCACTTCATAGCGGTCGGTGAGTAGCTCGACCCAGTCCTCAAGGGTGAAGTCGCGCTCCGCACGCTCTCGATGAGGTGAGCTGCACTATCGTTGAGGCTCACCGCCTGCGTGTAGTCAAGCTATCTCCCGAGCCTGCGATCATGATGTACTCATCCGCAATCTTACGTAGAGATGTGGTCTTTAATTCTCATTATCTGTGATACGTTTGTCGTTTAGTCGTCTGTAGGGTGGCTAATCCCAGTCCTCATCCCAGTCGAAGAGGTCGAGATCCTCAGGCATATCCTCAGCGAACTGAGTCAGATCGCGAGCGGTCCTTCTTCGTAGGACGTCCGAGACCCTTGGCCCGATCGACGAAGCCGAGATACGCTGCAGCTCAGAGCAGCTCGTACTGTGCGGCGGGCGTGACGTTCTCCATGAACTCAGGCACGCGCTTAGCACCGACACGGCTCGAGGGCTCTACCACCCGGAAAGGAGTATTCGACCGGCGGCTTGCACCGAGACGATGTCACCTCGCTGGAGGTACGTGAGGCTGACGGTCACTCCGCCGATGCTGACGCGACCTTTCTTGCACGCGTCTGTGGCCAGCGAACGGGTCTTGAAATATGCGGACTGCCGCAGCCACTTATCGACGCGTACTTCTCCCATGCTTTGTCGTATATAATTACAGCAAAGATATGTATTCTCTTTGAGAGTAGCATAAGCAGCGCCCTCTCGCGTTCTATCGCGTACGCGCCCAGATCCCTTATATATAATAGGTATAGGCTACGGCATGAGGCGTAGGCGTCCTCGTAGTGCTGATAGAAAGGCTTCCAGTCAGCACAGCGCGCCAGCTCGTAGGCTTTCTTACGCTGGGCCTTCTGCTCGTCGGGCGTCGGTGCAAGCTGCTCGCCGATGAGGCGGGAGATCGCCTCGATGGTCTCGGGGATATTGGTATCCGTGCGCTCGACGATATGCACGGGCTTGTGAGGGCGGAGGCGAAGGGCTTCTTCGTCTGCTCTTCCTCAGCCCACAGGCCGAAGCCCGCCAGCGTCGTCGTGATCGTAGGCACGCCATAGCGGCACACTCTCCAGCGGCGTATGCCCCAGGGCTCGTAGTAGCTGGGGTGAGATGGTCAGGTCCATACCCACGAGGAGGTCGTAGTAGCTCTGGTCGAGGATGCCGTCGAGCCCATTGAGGTAGCAGGGCACGAAGACGACCTTCACACGGCGGTCGGTGCGGTCGAGGCCACGATGACGGATGGGCAGACGGCACGGTCATGCTCGGTATTATACAGCCAGTGGCTGAGCATGGGATACTGCAGGGGGCTCTCCTGCTCGTCCTGCGGATGTGAGAGGAGGTACTGCAGGTCGGCACGGGGGCCTGCCTGCCATGCGGGCACGAGGAGGAAGGCCACGATGTCGCGGTCACCCGTATAGCTCTCGGCGAGGTGATGCAGGGACTCGATGAAGGGTCGATCCTTATTGCGGTACTCATAGCGCCCGCCGAGAGAGATGAAGAAGGAGCGTGCAGGATCGATGTGCTGCCCGTAGAGGCGCGAAGCCACGGCACCGAGGGACGGCGCGACTTACGGCGCTTCGAGGCATGGGAGCAGCGGGGGAGGTCCCGACGTGGAAGCCATTGGGCAAGACGACGGGTTCGCGCCGAGGCTGCTTGGCTTCGCGGGCGGTGAGCTGCTGACGGTAGCGAAGACGATCGGCCTTGTGCGCGGCGAGCTTCTCTACCTCGTGCTTAGCTTCGACACCCAGCTCGCGTGCCATCTGGTCGCCATCGTAGGCATCCATATAGGGTGTAGGCTCCTTGTCATTCCCTGCGATGAGCGGCCGACGGTCGTGGCGATGGGTGATGAAGAGCGTGCGGACGCTGGGGCTTGCTGTCGCAGGTGAGAGACCCATGGCGGTCTGCCACTCGTTGAAGATAGCGATGGTGCGCTCATCGCTACGCCAGGCAGCGATGCTGGCCATGAGGCGCGCGGCAGCGATACTGAAGAGACTGCTCTCGTCATAGTCTCCATAGCCCTTGTCGCTCTCGAGGCCATAGGCCTTCCACAGCTCAGTAGAGATCATCCTTCTCCTCCACAGGGGCTTGAAGTCCACGAGGAGTACGGGGGCTCACCCTCGATACCCCAGCGACCTGCTACGACACGCAGACCGAGGCTCAGGGAGGACCTCTCGCAGCTAACCTTGGAGCTCGGGGATCTCTCCGGGGTGAAGTCAAGGGGCAGCGCCGCACCTTCGTACGGCGAGGTGGCCCGATAAAGCATACCTGTGCGGGGTGGTGCTGGGTCATCACGTCTGCACGTGAGGAAGGACAGTATAGATCCCTCCATCTTATTGCAGACTTCCAACTGGTCTCGAGGGATCATAATCGTAGTACAGTGAAGGTAATGAATGTATCTTGCCGTGAGGTCCCAGCCAGCCAGGCTGTAACCTTTGTCTCAAAGTTAGCATTCGCCCCCAAATTACCACATCTCCTTTTACATTTCCTTAGTAAAGCCCCACCCCACCCACGGGGAGCGCCTACCTATCGTGCGCAACGCTCTGACACCAGCGCTATCAGCACGAATAGCATCCCTCACTTGAGCACTTACTCACCACTCGCAAAGCGCTATCGTATCGTGCTCTTGCTCAAGAGCCTCTGAAGGCAGAAAAGTAGCCAGTACTGGTCACTCGCCCGACCAGTACTGGTCGCAGCTGAGCTAGTACTGGTTGATATCTGTTACCAGTACTGGTCACGTCGGCGACCAGTACTGGTTCGCATCCCTTCCTTCTTGTCGTGACAGCCTTTCGCGATAGCTATATCTATGATAGGCGCCGCTTGCACCATCCCTACTGCAGAGATAAATCGACCTATATTGGTCGAGTGGGCGGACCTATATTGCTCCGACGACGAAGCTATATGGGTCGCGATGACTGACTCTATATGGGTCAGCCCTCGACAATATAGGTTCCACCCCCTTCCCCAAGACAGCATCCTCACCGATAGCCCCGCTGTACTCCCGCTGAAAAGGCTAACTTTGATAGCAAAGTAGCCCCGTCTTTAGGCGCTTCGTGAGCAAACGGCTGGGCGCAGCTGGCGAGATTGACCGTCAGCCTCCATCATCACGTTCGCGGGTAGCAAAGCCCACAAAAGCCTTACGCTTTGGCTTAATAGCAGGGTGCAGAGAGACGCTACCATGACAAGCTCCCCTCTGACTACTAACTGAAACCGACTTAATGAAACTTCATCATAGCAGACAGCGTGCGCTCCTGCTATTGTGCCTCCTGCTCCTTCCTCTGACCAAAGGCTTGGGCTGCTGGGCATAATGACAGTATCCACGTCCTCGAGGGCGTGGTCGTCACGGAGCGCTTGATCCCGAAGGATGTCATACCCGCACAAGTCTTGGGCGGGCGCGACCTCCAGCGCCTTAGTGCCGTGAGCGTAGCTGACGCCTTACGCTACTTCGCCGGGTGTCCAGATCAAGGACTACGGCGGCATCGGGGGCTGAAGACGGTGAACGTGCGCAGCATGGGTTCCCAGCACGTGGGCGTCTTCTATGATGGCCTGCAGCTGGGCAATGCGCAGAACGGGCAGATAGACCTCGGGCGCTTCTCCCTCGACAATATGGAGACCGTCTCCATATATAATGGTCAGCGTAGCACCATCCTCCAGCCTGCGAAGAGCTTCTCCTCGGCAGCCGCACTCTACATGACGACGCGTCGCCCCACCTTCGCCACCCAGCGTAAGACCAACCTCAAGGCCGCTCTCAAGGCAGGGCTCCTTCTCCACCATCAATCCCTCCCTCCTCTACGAGCAGCGCCTCCCCCACCCTCGACCTGTCGATGAGTGGCGAATACCTCTATACCTCAGGGGCGCTACCGCTTCACCTACAAGAAGAAGGACGGCTACGACACGACGTCCGTTCGCCACAACGGCGATGTGCACTCCCTGCGCCTCGAGACGGGGCTCTTCGGACGACTTGACGAAGGTGAGTGGCGCGCCAAGGCTTATCTCTATCGCTCGGAGCGTGGCTACCCCGGAGCCTTCGTGCGCGAAGAGCCGGGGAAGTTCAAGCACGAGGACCGTCAGTGGGATACCGACGTGATGGCGCAGGGCACACTGCGCAAGACCTTCGGGCAGTACACCCTGCTGGCGAATGCGAAGTACGCCTACGACTACCTCCACTACCTCTCCGACCCACGGCTGGATGTGACGACGATGTACGTCAATAACCACTACCACCAGCACGAAGGCTATCTCCACCGCCCATCAGCTCAGCCTCGGCGACGACTGGCGCGTGGCACTGGCCTCCGATGCGCAGTACAATAGCCTCACGGCCGACCTCTACGCCTTCGCCTACCCCACCCGCCTCACACTCCTCACCGCAGCGGCTGCCGACTACAGCCACGGCGGACTGAAGGCACAGGCCAGCCTCCTGCACACCTACGTCCACGACTGGACGAAGGCCAGGACAGCCAAGCCCCGAGAAGAGCGAGTGGACACCCACCCTCATCGCCAGCTACAAGCCCCTGAGTCAGCACGACCTCAGCCTGCGTGGCTTCTACAAGCGGATCTTCCGCATGCCGACCTTCAACGACCTGTACTATACCTTCATCGGGAATAAGTACCTCCGCCCCGAGTACACCACGCAGTACGACCTCGGCGTGGTCTACACGAAGGCCTTCCAGCGCGGAGCTCTGCGCCGCATGGAGGTGCAGGCAGATGGCTATCTGAACTATGTCGATGACAAGATCATCGCCATGCCGACCTCGAACCAGTTCCAGTGGACGATGGTCAACCTCGGGCACGTCCGCATCCGCGGTATCGACCTTGCCCTCGAGACGCAGTGGCTGCTGGGTGCCGTCACCGCCTCGACACGCCTCACCTATACCTATCAGAAGGCCCAAGACCTCACCGATCCTCCGACAGCTACTATGGAGGGCAGATACCCTATATCCCTTGGCACAGCGGATCAGCCATCGTCACCCTCGGCTGGCGTGGCTGGGAGCTGAACTACAGCTTCATCTACACGGGCGAGCGCTATGATGCCAGTGCCAACATCCGCGAGAACTATATCCGCCCCTGGTATACCAGCGACCTTACACTATCTCGCCCCTTCTCTCTCCGTGGCCACAGCCTACGCCTGACGGCTGAAGTAAGCAACATCTTCGACCAGCAGTACGAGGTCGTGCGCTCCTATCCTATGCCTGGCGCCCACGCCAAGGTCAAGATCGAATACACACTATGAGAGTCTTACGCATCCAACACCTCCTACTGAGCCTCCTCGTCTGGGGCAACAGTCCTTCTCTCCTCCTGTCGCAAGGAGGATGAGATCATCCCTCTACCGAAGAGCAAGGGGAAGCCAGAACCTGCTGGCCCGATTAAGGGCTTCTTCCTCCTCAACGAGGCGAACATGGGCTCAATAAGTCCACCCTCGACTACTACGACTACAAGAGCGGTAAGTACACCCGCAATATCTATGCGGAGCGCAATCCCGGAGTCGTCAAGGAGCTCGGTGATGTAGGTAACGACCTACAGATCTATGGCAACCGCCTCTATGCCGTCATCAACGTCTCCCACCTCATCGAGGTCATGGACGTCAATACAGCCAAGCATATCGGGAAGATCTCCATCCCCAACTGCCGCTACATCACCTTCAAGGATGGCTTCGCCTATGTCAGCTCCTACGCTGGCCCCGTCCAGATCGACCCCAACGCACGCCTCGGCTATGTGGCGAAGGTCGATACCGCCACCCTCCAGGTCGTAGCTGAGTGCCCGTAGGCTATCAGCCCGACAGGCTCGTCATCTCTGGAGATAAGCTCTATGTAGCGAACTCCGGTGGCTACCGCGTCCCCAACTACGACAAGACCATCTCGATCATCGACCTGAAGACCTTCACCGAGGTGAAGAAGGTCGATGTCGCCATCAACCTCCACCGCCTCGAGCTGGACAACTACGGGAAGATCTGGGTATCCTCCCGCGGTGACTACTACAAGGTGCCCTCGAAAGATCTTCGTCTTCGACCCCAAGACCGAGCAGGTCACCAAGACGCTTGACGTCTCCTGCTCCAACATGACGCTCGCCGGTGACTCCCTCTTCGTCTACAGCACCGAATGGAGCTACATCACGGGGGCGAACACGATCAGCTACACCGTCATCGACACCAAGAGCCAGGAGGTCATCGACCGTAACTTCATCAAGGACGGCACGGAGAAGGAGATCAAGATCCCCTACGGCATCGCTGTCAATAGAGAGCAGGGAGAGTTCTACGTCACCGACGCTAAGAACTATGTGACTCCAGGGCGCCTCCACTGCTACGACCTCAAGACAGGGAAGCGCAAGTGGACCGTCAAGACGGGCGATATCCCCGCGCACTTCGCCTTCACCCGATACGAACTCCAGCCCTCTCAAAGCCGCAACTCCACAACAGTAATGAGACCTCAGTATATCCAGCGCGCCTTTACGGCACTCGCCCTCATCGCCTCGCTCTCCTTCGCAGCATGTAAGGCGATACCCCGACGCTCACCCCCCACGCCGCAGCCACAGCCGGTCTTCCCCAAGCCCGACGTCAATCCCAATGCGACGCCCTACGTCACCCGCGTCCTCGAGTATATGCCCGCTGTCGGTCAGTTCACCAACACCCTCCCCGAATATGAGGCGGGTGACACACAGGGAGGATATGAACCGCAAGGCCCTCGAGTACCTCAAGGACAACCAGCGTAGCCTCGTCACCCTCGGTGGCTGGGGTGGCTACATCGTCGTGAGCTTCGACCACGATCCTCAACGTCCCGGGCAAGCGTGACTTCCGTGTCCTCGGCAATGCCTTCTTCGGCAACGACAACAAGGAGGCCTATGAGGGCGGGAGCTGTGAGCCTAGTATCATCATGGTCGCCTACGATGCGAACCGCAATGGCCGCCCCGACGAAGACGAGTGGTACGAGATCGAGGGGCGCCCACGTCGACCACACCAAGGAGCCTTGGTATACCCTCGTCAAGACGAAGGTCCCTGGTGCAGACCTCAACTTCTACCGCGACTTCGAGATGACCTACCACCGCCCCGCCAAGGAGCCCGAGTCCAAGGACGGCTGGGGCACCTACATCCGCTGGGAGGACAACAAGGGCAACTCCGGCTACAGGTCAAGAACCAGTGGCACGCACAGCCCTACTTCCCGCAGTGGGTCAAGGGCGACAAGCTCACCTTCCGCGGTACGCGCCTCCCACAGAACTCCCAAGACCAGAGCGGCGTCGGCACGTACTATGTGCTGTATAAGTTCCGCTACGGCTATGCCGACAACGAGCTGAACGACCGCAAGGACTCCGCCATCGACATCGACTGGGCAGTAGACAAGAAGGGCCGTAAGGTCCACCTCCCTGGTGTCGACTTCATCAAGATATCTACGGGCGTAAATCAGGAGAACGGCTGGCTCGGCGAATGCTCCACCGAGATCTCAGGCGTCAATGACCTCCACGTCCTCAAGGAAGACATCCCTAACTAACTTCACTAACCTCCTCCACCATGTACAAGAAGATCCTCATCGCCAGCCTCGCTCTCATCGCTGGCCTCGCCTCCTGTAAGAAGGATGACCCCACACCAGCCCTAATCCTCCCTCGGGTCTGACGATCGACGGAGTGGCAAGCACCCGTAGAGTTCTACCAGCTCGACACCGCTCACCTGAGTGTCGCTGGTGTAGCGAAGGACGCTGCTGCCAAAGCCGTATGGGCAGTGAACGGCGCGAAGGCTGCCGAAGGTGCTACCTTCGACTTCACCACCGCTCACCCAGGTAAGTACGAAGTCACGCTCACTGTCGACGGCAAGAGCGCTAAGCACACCACCGTCGCTCCCCGCTTCTCCGAAGGCGCCTTCCTCCTCAACGAAGGGAACTTCGGCAATGAGACGGGCTCACTGACCTACATCCACCCCTCCAAGAAGCTCGTCATCGATCAGGCTTACTACCACATCAATGGCACAAAGCTCGGGAACGTCTGCCAAGACCTCGCCTTCGGGAATGATCAGATCTATATCATCTCGCAGAACGGCCCCAAGAACGGCGGTGAAGGCCTCCTCACCATCGCCCGTAGCAACTCCCTAGAGAAGGTCAAGGTCTACAACGACGAGGGCCCTCGCACAGCAGTGGCCTACGCACATCGCTGTCCTGCGCGACCAGATCTATCTGCGCACCGACCGCAATGGGATCTACCGTGGCACGGCTGATGGTGGCTTCGTCTCCATCCCAGGTACGAGCAAGGCCAAGAAGCTGCGTATGGCACAGATCGGTGAGCGCCTCTTTGCCCTCACCTCCGACAATAGGTGCTGATGATCCAGGGCACTCAGGTCGTCCGTGAGCTGGATCTCTCCCCCGCCAAGCCCTCGGTATCGCCGTCAGCCACGATGGTAAGCTCTGGGTATCTACGACGAATCCCAACGCCATCCTCAAGGTAGACCCCACCCCGACAACTTCGTCGCCCTCGACACCCACGTCCTCGACAAGTCCATTTCCTCGGGTTGGTCGGCCTCCTCCGCCTTCTTCGCTCACGGCGACAAGCTCTACTTCACGGGCCAAAAGCTCCGTCATCTACTGCCACGACTTCGCTACAGAGCAAGACCTCCCCAGATCATAGATGTCAAGACGATAGATGGCGTAGGGTACGTCCGCAAATATGTACTACAACAGCCTCGGCGTCGACCCCGCAACGGGCGAACTCTACTACGCTGCCTTCGAGGACTTTAGCACCTACAACAAGAAGAACGTGACGATGGTCCTCAAGGCTGACGGCACGAAGCTCCTCCTGAAGGAGAAGGTAAATTCCTTCCCCGCAGGCTTCTTCTTCATCCCCAATGCGGCCAGCCGCACTGGGGCCAACCGATGATTTATCCTAATTAGTTCATAATATTCACTTGAAAAATGAAGAAAACTCTCCTCTCTACCCTCGCGCTTATCGCCCTCGGTGGAGTCGTCACCAGCTGCGGCAAGGAGCAGAAGGATGCGCCTCTGCCCGCTGGCAACACCAGCGCTCGCGCTACGGAGCTCCCCGCAGGCGAGACGATCACGGGGTCGATCCAGACCGACAGCCTCGCCCTTGTAGACCTCTACAAGAGCCTCGACAGGGATGAACTGGTCGCACTCCAACAACTGGAATAGCTCTCGCCCCGTAGCTACTTGGGCGGGCGTCCAGGTAAGCGACGTCGCAGGCGCACCTCGTGTCACCGCCCTCTACCTCGGCGGCAACAAGCTCCGTGGCACCCTGCCTAAGAGCATCGGACAGCTCACCGCTCTGCGTTCGCTCCAGCTGCAGTACAACCGCGAGCTCACGGGTACTATCCCCGCCGAGCTCTATCAGCTGACCCACCTGCGCTCGCTGCGTCTGCGCTTCACGAGCCTGACGGGCGAGGTATCTCCCGCCATCGGCAAGCTCACTGAGCTCGATACCCTCGACCTCAGCAATAGCCGCTACGACCTCAGCATGTGGTGGAATGGCGATCCCGCTACCGCCAAGGAGCACCGCCCCAACGGGAAGACCCTCACCGGCTCGCTCCCCCGCGAGATCGGTCAGCTGACGAAGGCACGCTATATCGACCTCTCCTTCCAGGGCTTCACGGGTACGCTCCCCACGGAGATCGGCGCACTGAAGAGCGCTAAGTATCTCTCCCTCTATGGCTGTCACTTCTCTGGTGAGCTCCCCGCCTCGCTCGGCGCGCTCGCTCAGCTCGAGTACTTCTCCGCAGGCCTCAATGAGTTCTCGGGAAGCCTCCCCGCCTCCCTCGGCTCTCTGAAGAGCATCCGCGAGATCCACATCTCGGGCAACAAGCTCACAGGGTGCTATCCCCGCCTCTATCGGTGCGCTGAAGACGCTCCAGCAGCTCAACCTCGCAGGCAACCAGCTCACGGGCACGATCCCTGCTGAGCTCGCACACCTCACAGGTATCTACGTCATCGACCTCAAAGGGCAACAAGCTCTCAGGCACGATCCCCACGGACCTCGGTGGTGCACAGCAGAGCCTGCTCATCTCGGTAGACCTGAGCGACAACGACCTCACGGGCACGATCCCCGCACGCATCAAGCGCTATCTGCCCGATGCAGCTAAGTACGCTGGCCTGCATGGTCTGCCCGACTACGGCTACACGATGTTCGTCCTCTCAGGCAATAAGCTCACGGGCAAGATCCCGCTGAATATCTCGCTTATCCCAAGACGCTGCAGCTCCTCCTGCCTCAGCAGGCTGGCTGCAGCTTCTCTAACGAACCTAAGTAACTCCTCCCGCACACCCGCCCTTAGCTCTCGCAGCACGAGGGCAGGCGTGCTCTCATATTTCATCCCCAACCCAACGACTATGATTAAAGTTTCTCCCCTTGCCTTAACCCTCACCCTGGGTCTCGTCTCATGTAGCAAGACCGACACGCCCGTCGTACCTCAGAGCGGTATCACGATCACGAGCGGCGTCCTCTCAGCCTATCCCGAGAAGGAGATCGCTGCCACGGGCCTCGTCTCCCTCCCCGAAGTCACCGAGATCTCTGCCAAGGTCTTCGAGGGCTACAAGACGCTGAAGACGGTCACCGCCCCCAAGCTCACGAAGATCGGTGATGCTGCCTCAAGGGCTCGGCACTCACCAGCCTTGAGCTCGGTGCTACCGTCCCCACGACGAGCGATGATGCCTTCGAAGGCACGTCCGAAGAGAAGGACCTCATCGTCCCCGCGGACAAGGTCGCTGACTTCGCTGACTTCGCGAAGAAGCACCACTTCAAGACCATCAACGGTGCGCCCTATCCCTGGTACCGAGATTGAGATCAAGGATGGCGTACTCGTCACCTATCCTATCGACAAGACCCCTGCCGATGGTGTCGTCACCCTCGAGGCTACCGTCACGGAGATCGCTGATGGCGTCTTCCTCGACAATACGAAGCTCACGGCTATCCACGCCCCTGGTGTGAAGAAGATCGGTAAGGCAGCCTTCAAGAACTGCTCCGCTCTTATGACCGTTGACTTCGGTGGTGCATGGCGTCCTCCGCTGGCTATCGATGAGACCGACAAGACCTACGGCACGGCTGAAGATGCCTTCTGGGGTACGCCCGAGGAGAAGGTCCTCGTCTTCGATGAGACAAGAGCCCGAACTTCCTGCAGTACTTTGAGTTCATCGCACGCCACCACTTCGCTAAGCTCGACGGCATCACCATCCCCGAGAGCCTCAATGGCAAGTACTTCAAAGGTCAAGAATGGCGTACTGACGGATATCACGAGTGCTGGTCAGAGCTACCTCGCTGGTCAGGGTCGCAATGGTGTCCTCGTCCTCCCCTCGAGCATCACACGTATCGACAATAGCGTCTTCACGCAGAGATTCCAGAACTTCAAGGCGATCTATGCCGAAGGAGTGACGGAGGTCGGTAGCTTCGCCTTCAACGAGACAGGTAGCCTCAACTTCGCTCACCTGCCCAAGCTGAAGAAGCTCGGCGAAGCTGTCTTCACCGACAACGCTTCGCTCACGGCTGTGAACTTCCCCCTCCTCGAGGAGATCGGTGATGTCTGCTTCTCAGGGTGGCGCTAACTTCAGTGGCAATGGTCTGAAGATCACCTACGTCAGCATCCCAGCTGCTAAGAAGATCGGTAGCGGTGCCTTCCACGGCAACTACAAGCACACTGGTGTGACCTGTCATCCTCGGCGCTACTGCCCGAGGTGAACCTCAAAGCCCTATGAGGACTATCCTCAGGAGGGCTTCGTAGCCTTCGGTCAGCTGAAGAGCCCCGTCCTCTACGTCACCCCTGAGCACCTCAAGACCTATACCCTCACTGACGGCAAGTGGCACGGCTTCACCGTCAAGGAACTAAAGTAATCCCCCGATAAGTAAAGGCGAGGCAGTACCACACCCGTGGCTGCCTCGCCTTTCTTCCTCTCCGACCCTTAGATACACGCCGACTATGAACTACCGCATCTACAGCGTAGCCCTTGCCCTCAGCCTCCTCACGGCCTGCGGTGATAAGCCTACGCCCCTCCCCAGCCGATGCCGCACGACACCAACGCCTGTACCCACACCGACACCAGAGCCCACCGCCCAGCTACAAGGACTATGAGGGCTATACCTGATCTTCAACCAAGGACTTGCCTCCGTCCTGACGAGCCAGCCCGATGGCGTGGGCGTGGCCTCCAGCCTAAGCCTCCTCGACCGTGAGGCGAAGACCCTCCTCCCGTCTTCTCCGACAAGGCCACACCGCTGAATAAGGAGTACGACGGCCAAGGCTACCTCTGCGAAGGCACGCTGAGCGAAGCGGGCGACTATCTGGCCTACCTGGCAAAGTACGACTTCACCGACGACAGCGAGCACGCCTCACGTCTCCTCCTCTTCGACCGCAGGACGATGCGCCTCACGAAGAACCTACGCATCACCCAGCCCGACGGCGATGAATGGGTGCGCCACTCCTTCACCTTCGACGACGGCACGACTTACCTCTCCTTCGACAAGAAGCACTTCTACCGCCTCGACCCCGAGACGGGGAAGATGACCGCCCTCACGGGCATCTTCGGCTACCCCACGGGCGCAGCATCTTGGCAGGATAAGGGCTACTTCTTCGTGCGCTATGAGTCCGCGGCCTTCGCCTTTGACAAGGGAAGCACCGCCGCTCGCAAGGTACCCATTGCCCTCTCGGGAGCGCAGATCAGGATATCTTCCGTATGGGCGCTCAGGTCATCCTGCGCGACACGGCGAACCGCTATTACCTCTTCGACCTCGCTGCAGGGGAAGGTCCTCGCTGTCTTCACGCTCAGCGAACCCATCGGCCGCAGCGTCACCATCGACCCCGCCACGCACCCGCATCTATTACTCGGGTGGCACGCCCGAATCTCAACGGCGCCGAGGCCAAGGGAGCGCAGTGTCTACACCGCCTACCATTGACACCAGCCGTCCCGCAAGCGAAGTACAGGGCCTCACCTCCCAGCTCCTCTACACCATCGCAGGGCGCACCGAGGCGGACAATCGCCAGGGCTTCAAGATGCAGGTAGGCTATCACCCCGACCTCAAGGCGCTGATGGTCTCCTACCTCGACCAAGGCCGCTCGGGCCCCTCCTGCACGACCTGACGAAGCTCCTCCTGCTCCAGCTCCCCACGACCCCCAGCGAGAGCGTGAAGGAGCTACGCACCTTCGACCTCCACTACGCCTCTGACGTCAGCCTCTTGAGCGTCATTCGCCCCGCCCCACGAAGTAGCCCTCGCAGGAGGCTCACTTCTTACTTGTGTTTTTAGGATCTCCCCGGATGCGCCTCCCGCTCCTCGGGGAGATTTCTTTTCTCAGCAGGGAAAGGCACTCCGAGCGAGCATACCACAACGCGCTGTACTACAGCCCCATACCGCACACCCAGCAGAGGAGAAAAGTAACCAGTACTGGTCACTTGGCTGACCAGTACTGGTCGCAACGCGAAGTAGTACTGGTTGATATCAGTTACCAGTACTGGTCACGTCGTCGACCAGTACTGGTTCGCATATCCCTCTCCTCTTCTTGTCGTGGCAGCCTTTCGCTATAGCTATATTTGCGATAGACGCCGCTTGCACCACCACCCTACTACAGGGTGATAAATCGACCTATATTGGTCGGCGGGCTGACCTATATTGCTCCGACGACGAAGCTATATGGGTCGCGATGACGACCTATATGGGTCAGCCCGCCGACCAATATAGGTTTCACACCCCCCTTCCGCAAGACGTATCCTTCCTCGCAGAGCTCCCCGCCATACTCCCCGCCAGAAAGGGCTAGCTTTGATAGCGAAGAAGCTCCGTCTTTAGCCCTTCATGAGCCAACAGCTCGTGCAGACGACAGATACACTATTCAACAAGTCGAGATCAAATACTTATGACAACTACTGAAAGGAAAATATAGCCCAGTTTGCATCAGGAAGAGGAGTAACTAGAGATGAGTTATACTTCATTCGCTACCATGGTATTCTGATATAGACTGCGTATCAAGGCTATATGAGGAGTGTGATTACTAGATGAGACAAATTATGCTATCTGAGATATGTTGCCTGTATGAGAATGAACAATTGGAAGAGATTTGGAAAGATCTTACTGACGAAGATTGGCATTCTGAGCACGAAGATTTAATCCGTGTATTTCAGTGTATCTGCAATGAAACATGAGAATATCACGATTTTCTACTCAGAGATATTCAGATCATATTCCTCATTATATCTCCAAGACAGAGCACTAAGCGTTCATACCTTCAAAATATTATCTATGCTATTGGTGCTCAACCTGCAACCCGAAAGTCTGTGCATTAGAATATCTGCTCTCCGAAACAAAAGATGAAGAGATAAAGAAGATGATATCCAGCCAAATGAGAAACGTCATTCTATAGTCGGAGGAAGTATGAATTTGAGAAGATCGCCAAATGATTTGATTACCCTGCATATCTACCGAAAAGGAATGGCGGCTAAAGGCGCAGGTGCGACCGCAGACCGAGGTGACCACGTCCATCACTTCCACCACCGTGAGGAGGTAGTAGCGACCACTATTAGTCGACGCGTGAACCACTATAGGGTCTGCACTACGAACGAGTAGTGGTTTTGCACCCGTACCACTATTGGTTTGCACCCGTACCACTATTGGTCTGCACTACGAACAAGTAGTGGTTTGCATCCCACCCTACCATAAGTATAGCCAGCAAGCCCCTGACGTATGCGGATAGCCGTGCGTCAGGGGGCTCTTCTTGCGCATTTGCAGTGGTGTTTTTTTGCTAAGTTTGTGGTAGATAACTGAGTCCGAGGGAGCCTTCGGCTCGAGGGCTTCACCTAACGCATCACCCGCCTCCTCCCGCACGAAGGGCCTCACACCCTCATACCTCAAAGACAATACGCCCACGCTACAAACGCCTAGGTGCGCCACGATGAGGGCCACCCATACCACGCTAACCCACGATCACCCCTACCCCATCAGAAACTATGAGACTCGTAAAAGCCTTCCTGCTGTGCTTATCAATGCAAGCCTTGACGCTGTCCGCCCAGATGTTCATATTCCCGACCACCTACGGGCCATCGGATAAGTACCAAGTAGTCGATACTGCCAAGTATGAGATCACCTATCAGATCGCAGCCAAGCTCAATCCCAACCCTAAGTATAGCCACGTCGCCTATAAGGACACGCAGACGCTACTCATCGGTAAGCGTATCTCTGCGACCTATAGCCGTGAACTCCTAAAAGCCCGCGAGAAAGCGGATGCCGAGATAAAGCAGGGCGCGGAGACGGTCGATAGCTTTAGTGATATTACCTTCCCGAAGATGTCTTCAAGGGCTACCCCAAGCCAGGCGCACTGACGACCTCCTACCGCCTCTTCCTCAGCGCGGGCTACGGGCAATATACCGAGGCATTGCCCGACTTCAAGTGGCAGATCCAGTCGGAGACCACGAAGATCCTCGGCTACACGTGTCAGAAAGCCCTCGGGGAATTCCGTGGGAGGAAATACATCGCTTGGTTCACCTCAGATATTCCCCTCTCTGACGGCCCGTGGAAGTTCTGCGGACTGCCAGGGCTCATCCTGGCGGTACAAGATACGAGGCATACTTTGTCTTCACCTGCATAGGCGTTGATAATAAGAGCACACCGATCCGCTTCTGGACCTACCCGCACATCAAGTCTACGCGTGAGAAGCTACGCGCGACCATCCCTACGCATGCACAAGCAGCCGATCCTCTTCTGCGAGCAGTCGCTAGCATCAACATTTACATAGGGAATACCAATAAGAATCGAGACTTCTCCTTCCCTTGGCTATGGCTGGAGGCAGAGTAGCTCCCGCCCTTCACTCACCTTACTACCAGCGCTATCATGAAGCGACACATCCTCTTCCTGCTCGCCCTCCTACTCTCCCTGTCATCCTCCTACGGGCAGAGTATCATCACGGGGCACGTACGCACCCTCCAAGGGGCGCCCGTAGAGTACGCCCGCGTGCTGGCCTTAGTGCCGACGGACAGCACGATCTTAGCCTATACCTTCACCGATGCCCTCGGCGGCTACCGCCTAAGCGTCAGCAGCACGCAGCCCCCAGCTCCTCATCAGCGTAGCGAGTATGGAGATCGAGCGCATAGACCGCCGCGTGGAGAACGTCAGCCAGACCTGCGACTTCCGAGTCAAGGAGTCACGCACCCTCCTAAGAGAGGTACAGGTGAAGGCGCGTAAGATCTGGGGAAGAAGGACACGGTCAATTACTCCGTCGGCGCCTTCATCGGGAAGAATGATGTAGTCATCGCCGACGTCCTGCGTAAGCTCCCGAATATAGAGGTCTCGATGGACGGCCTCATCAAGTACCAGGGGAAACCGATCAATAAGTTCTACATCGAGGGGCTGGATGCCCTGCAAGGGCGCTACGGCATCGCGACGAACAACATATCGGCCAAAGACGTCGCCACCGTGCAGGTCCTCGAGAACCACCAGCCCGTCAAGGCGCTCGAGAAGACCCAGCCCAGCAGCGATGCCGCCATCAACCTCAAGCTGAAGGACGAAGTCAGGGCACCTTCAGCATGACGGCACAGCTCGGCCTCGGCTATGACGGCAGGGTGAGGCGCAGCGAAGAGCTGATCGGGCTATACTTCGCCAAGCTGCGACAGCACGTCTTGACTGCCAAGAGCAACGACAACGGGGAGGACATACGCCGCGAGCTGCGCTCCTTCACCGCGGACTCTCCCCTCCCCAGCCTCACGATGACCTCGCCACAGCAGCCCGACGAGCCCCGCATCTCTCGCCCTCGCTACTATGACAACGACACGCACGCCTTCTCCTCCAACAACCTCTACAAGCTGAAGAATGAAGCGGAGCTGAACGCCAACCCTCATCTTCTTCACGACCGAGAGCGCACACATGGCGCCTCGCAGACGACTTCACTTCTCCCCGAGGGCACGAAGGTCATCAGCGAGACCTGCGCAATCGCGGTACGATCGACCAGCTCGAGGGCGAGCTACGCTCAAACATCAATAAGGAGCAGCTCTACTTCAACAACCTCCTCGAGCTCAAGGCCTCGTGGGGAGCAAGAGCACGGCATCGTCTCAGCGGGAGAGGACCTCACACAGCAGATGCGCCAGCGCTACCTCTCAGCGACCAACACCTCACACTGGGTGCGGACGAAGGCAGACGGCAAGGGCGGTGAGATCCTCTGGCGCAATGCCGTAGCGACCTCCCCGCACCGTCTAAGCATCCAGCCTGGGCTCTATGCTCCCCGCATCAATCAGCGGAGCGCCCTATGCCGAGCTCACGCAAGACGTACGGCACCGCGCCTTCCTCAGCTTCGCCGAGCTCGCCCTGCTCTCCGCATGGCATATCGGGGGCTACAGATCAGTCCCACGGCTCTTCCTCCAAGCCCAGCATCAGGCGCTGGATACCGAGCTGGGAGCGACGAGCCTCACGGGCACCTACCAGCCACTCCCCTCGCGGGATATGCACAACGGGATCAGCTTCACTCGCCTTGGCGCTGGGCTGGGTCATGAGCTGAGCTACAAGTCCGAGGTCTTCAGCCTCGACGCCGTACTCCCTCTCTACTACCACACGCTGATGCAGGACGGCTTCCGCCCAAGCGAAAGGCTCTCGGAGGAAGCTGTACTTCGAGCCGCGGGGCTGGGTGAGCTATAAGTTCGCCTCGGACTTCACGCGCTCAAGCTGAATGGCTCGATAGCCCTCACACAGCCCAGCCTCAGCTCGCTCTACGCAGGGTATATCATGCAGAGCTACCGCAGCCTGACGCGCCATGAGATGCGTCAGTTCAGCTCGCGCACGGCCAGCACTGGGCTCACCCTCAGCTACAGGATATCTTCTCGATGCTCTTCCTCAGCGCGGGGTCAGCTACAGCCACCACCGCAGTGAAGCCATCTCTTCGCTGAAGATCGAGCCCCCACTCACCGTCGTGGAGCGCCTTCCCCTGCCGCACTCGGGGCAGAGCTATTCGACCAATGCACGCTTCAGCAAAAGGCTATGACTGGATCTCCCTCTCGGTCTCTAGGGATGCAGCCCTTAGGCCAGAGCGAGGGTAAGAGCTACCTCGAAGGGAAGCTCCTCGGCTATACGAGTCAGTGGGCCCAGCGCCAGCGGGAGGTGCTCCCTCAAGCCGCTATCATGGCTCACGATGGAGTACAACGTCGCATGGGGCCTGCACCGCAGCTCGCCTCGGGAGAATAGGAGCTGGCTCACCCCGATACAGAGCCTCAGCCACAAGGTCATCTCGCACGTGAGATGTCCTCGAGGATGTCGCTATCAAGCTCACCGCCGAGCACTACTACAACGATGCAGTGACTGAGGGACGGCACTCACACTCGCTGACCTCGGACTCGCCTACACGTGGCGGAAGGTGCGCCTCACCCTCGACTGGACGAATATCCTCGGTGCGCGCCTCTACAGCTCGGGGACGCTCTCCGACCTCGTCGCCTCGCACAGCTACTACGACAGACGTCCCTCAGCCATAATGCTCAAGGCGCGATTCAAGCTCTTCTGATACGCATAGCAAGATCCCACAGACGTATGAAGGACACCATCTCTATGAAAGTCAATAGCGCTCTACGCACTATTACTGAGCCTCGGACTAAGCCTCTCTCCCGTGCGCAGAGTCCTATCGGCAGTATACACCCTTCGATATCAGGAAATACACCGTCCTGGACTCAGCGAACTATCGCATCAGACTACAAGACGACCTGCCTCCTCGACCCTGAAGGTGCACGACAGGTGACGAACGAGATGTACCTCCTCGTCGGGCGGAAAGATCTCGAAGTTCGGACACGTCTGCGTCCTGGACACCAGCAGGAGCTTATCGCAGCAGAGAGCCAAGAGGCTGGACCTGGTATCGAGGCGCGGGGAATGGGAGGTATGGAGGTCTATAAGTACCTGAGCGGCACCAAGCCCCTATAGCGAGCTACCTTTAGGCTCTTCATCTACTCCCTACCGATATACCCTCATCTACTCTGATGAGCTACACCCCCAGTCATGGACACTCACCGATGAGCGCAAGGACGTACTCGGCTATTCTTGTCAGAAGGCGACGGCACGCTTCCGAGGCCGTGACTATACCGCTTGGGTAGCGACGGATATCCCCATCTCCAATGGCTGTGGCTCTTGGGTGGCACTCCTGGCCTGATCTTGGAGGCTATGATGCCAAGAGGAGTACATCTTCGAGGCAACAAGTGTCTCATCAGCTCCCCAAGGCCTTGCCCATCGTCAAGTATAAAGACAACTACAAGCGCACGGATCGGAGCAAAGTCCGTGATCTATGTAGGCGCATGCATGCCGATATCGTGCAGACGCTCACGACATCTTTCCCTCGCGCAGGCATCCAAATCAAAAACCCGACCTTCTACTACAACCCCATCGAGCTGGAGTAGCTGATGGGATGACACATCATATCAGACTGCCTTATGAAACCTCTTTCTCCTCTTACCACTTTCGTGAGCATCAGCCCCCTCGGCCTACTCGCACAGCTCCCTGCGATACCGATGCGCCTGCAAGCAGGGAAGATCCTCAGGGAAGTCCGAGTACTTCGTGGACTACACCTACCGCCACAAGACACCTGCCGAGAGTAAAGACTTCCAGAAGACATCATCCGCGTAGAGCTGGGCAAGGCGCTTTGTCAAGTCCTACAGCTACAGACTCTGGCAGGCAGACTCCTCTTGACACAGATCACCAACCCCCAACGGTACGAGTGCTGACCCCAGAGGGTCTGATCTCCCTTCTGCTACTCACCGCGACCTGACCAATGGCACGACGCAGGTCTACTACAGGACGCCTCTCTCAGGCCCCACGCTGAAGTACACCGACACCCCGACGTTCTCATGGACGCTGACAGGTGAGAAGAAGGTCATCTCTGGCTACGAGGCACAGCGTGCCACGTGCCAGTTCCGCGGGAGAAGCTACGAAGCTTGGTTTACTCCCAGCATCCCGATCTCCGCTGGCCCTGAACTTCTTTGGCGGCCTCCCTGGGCTGATCCTCGAGCTGCACAGCATGGATGGAGCGCATCACTTCGTACTCGACGCCCTATGTCAGCGTAGTGCGGACATCGTGGAGTGGAAGATTCGCTCGGTGAAGTCGGTCAGTCGCGCACAGTTCAGGGACTACTATCAGCGGCTCCACAAGCATCCGATGCAGACCTTTGAGGCCAATGGCCAGCGGGTATATCCACGGGATGCGCAGGGAAGTTCCTGACGGCTGCCGAAGCATCTCTTGGACGATCCCTTCAATCCCATCGAGCTGGAGTAGCCTCCACCTCACACCAAGCCGACGATCCCACCTCGGGGAGATTTCTTTTTCTCAGCTGGGAAAAGGCACTCCGAGCAAGCATAGCACAACACGCTGTACTACAGCCCCGTAACGCACACCCGCACAAGGCGAGGAAAGTAAACCAGTACTGGTCACTCGTCTGACCAGTACTGGTCGCAGTGCGAAGCAGTACGTGGTTCATATCTGTTACCAGTACTGGTCACGTCGGCGACCAGTACTGGTTCGCATACCCTCTCCTCTTCTTGTCGTGGCAGCTTTTTCGCTATAGCTCTATCTATGATGGCGTGCGCTTGCCACCACCCGACTACAGGGCGATAAATCGACCCTATATTGGGTCAGCAGGGCTGACCCATATAGTCCGACGACAGCTATATAGGTCGCGATGACGACCTATATAGGTTGACTCGTGAACCAATATAGGTTCATACCCCTCTTCCGCAAGACGGCATCCTTCCCTCCCAGAGCGCCCCCACCATACTCCCTCGCTGAAAGGGCTAACTTTGATAGCGAAGAAGCCCAAATCCCCCAAAGGAAATAGCTTATTCAGACAACAATGATAGCTCACAAAGAGATCGCTCAAATCAAATTAGAATATGATGGGACAAAGTTCTTTGGTAAGCAAACTTTATATGCAGTATTCGAAGAAGGGAGGTTTATAGTTCTGAAATAATGAAGATAGGAAGAAAACCAGGTAAGCGAATCTTAATTGATGGAAAAGATTTGCGATTAGACACCCATTGCAGTAATGACAATGAGTGGTTTTGGTGTATTTATACGAGAGAAGGTTGATCCAAAGTTATTCTCTGAAAATGGAGAACGCCTTTTAAGTTGCTTCTTCAAGATGGATCGAAAATATCCTTATTCTGCCTATGAGAGTCACATGTATTGCATCTACTTGGGGTACAAGCATGATATTGAGAATATATGTACGGATTATTCATACTATATCCCAACGAACGTAAAACGAGAAGATACTTAAGTTATATGATCATGATGATAGCCGAATAAGAGTTCCTATGAGGAATTCATGGCTTCATCTCCAATTATCTGGGAAGAACGAGATCCAATATCTGATTTTGTTTTTGATGTAGAACCTATGGTTTTTCTATTTAAAGATGGAGAATATATTGAAGAGAACCTTGTAAGTCCCTTGGGGTAACAACTAGGCAGTGAATTTTACTCTCATAACCTATTTAATCTCAAGATAAGAACCGGGTTTACTGCCGAGAGATTGAATATCTGACTCGTTCAGTAGAAGAAGGAGGCTTAGGGTGGGCGTATAAATCCAACACCTATAGGGGAAAAGATTTATGGAAAGTAGGATTTTAAATATATGAAATCAGATGCTAAAGATCTATTCTTCTCCTTTTTGGGGAAGTAATACCAAAATGATGAGAGAAGGAGTGATAGAACTGTATTTGAGTTACAACGTGTCAGAGAAAGACGAGGTGATTTGGATAGAGAATTATTTCAGTCTCTATACTCGCCTTCAGTGTAACCTCAATGATTTAAATGCTTTACATCAGATGATATGCTTAATCGAGTGTCATTGTTTGGTAGAGGGTGTGCCCAAACTCTACGACTTGCTATGGGGAAATGTGAAGAGCATAACTCATCCCCAAGAGTTTGCTGTATCTATAGGACGGATTATTAATTTCTTGAAAGACTTGCCCAAAGGCCGAAAGTCTAAAGAATATATTAAGATGTTTGAAGATTTAATCCAAAATCTTCCTCCTCGCAACCTTTAATATGCAGACGGAGGAGTTTGTTTGGCACGACCTCTAGGGGCGGTTGGGATATCGACTCGTGCACATCATCGGCGACCGAATGATCGTCCACTCCCACGATGAGGTGCGCATCTACCAGCGGGCTAATTAACGTGTCTTACTCAGCTGTTTTCGAGGCTCGGGCTTTATGCCCTCCTCACCACCTCCGCCGCCTGCTCCACCTCCCTCTGTGAGGAGGTAGTAGCGACCAATATTGGTCGACGCGTGAACCACTATAGGTCTGCACTACGAACGAGTAGTGATGCACTCGTACCACTATTGGTTTGTACCCATTTCACTATTGGTTTACACCCCAAACAAGTAGTGGTATGCATCTCTCCTCTGCAAGCCTGCATTCTACCGCTCCCTACGCCCCGCCGAAGGATCAGAGATACGAACAACAAATTCTATAATTAATTATGAGGACGATATTTAATAGCACTTGGGTTGGTAATCACATCTGTACAGAAGAAGCCACTCTCAGTCAATTAGACAGCTGACAACAAGAGCGCTACTCGCGTCGTGAGAAGGAGGGGCTACTGGAGCTGGCTTCGCGCGAAGCCCACGAGAGGCAGGCAGGTTTGCTGCACACGATCCTCAACGATGATGGTAGCCCCTACTGCGCGATGGAGTCCAACGTGGGGTACTTTGGACTCGACTTCCTCGAGATAAATACGAAAACTATTTGCTATATGAGTATGGGAAGATGAGCATAGTGGGAAGCTCTTCCTAAAAAGCTCATCACCTTATTCGAATGTTACCCTGGGACGACAGAGAAGAAGATACGTATAGACTTCAGATATACTAAACAAGGTGATACTCGTCTCTCCTCTACCAAGGAGAGGCGTATGATGGGACTTATGAGCAGATCCGCACGGATTATCCTCCGATCTCAGCAGAGGAGCTGGAGAAGCTCTGGGTGGACTATCCGAAGTTCGGTGAGTACGACCAGCTCATTCGTCTAGACCGCATCCCCCAGCTGGCGCGGGAGCGCATCCTCGAGTACACGGACAAGGAGTTCCCCGCCTTCCGCGAGCACCTCCAGCGAGACATCGACTGCTACCAGCAGCCCACGAAAGTAGCTGCTTCGCGAGCCAACGGCTCGTGCAGGAGTCCCCATCATCTCCCCAAAAGAAATGCGACAATCATTAGTACTACTCTTTCTCCTCTTTTTTACTTCTTGCTGGGGCGCAACCAGCAAGGATCAGCCAAGTGATCAGGAGGCTATAGAGCACTTTTTACAACACTAAAGAGTTGTTTGATCGAATCAAAGACTTGGCACTAGTTACCTCAGAGTATAAATCTGATCGAATGATTCAAGAACTGCTTAAAGAAGCTGATTGTAAGTCGATCGCAGTATATGATGGGATGGTCTTCATTACTTATTTTTCTGGGGGAACGGTGCTTTCCAGTACAGATTTAGAATATGTTTATATGCACCCATTTCAGGAAGTTTATGGTGACACAATCCCTCAGTCATATACCCTGAGAGAGGAATATTATAAGGATCGCAATTCAGATGCAAAAATGAAATCACTGGGAGATGGTTGGTATATTCGCTTGCTGGTAGAATAAGGCTTTGGAAACAGGGGCTTGTTCTATTTGACAGATGAATATTTGCTTCGCCTTGTGATTCGTATAATCAGGAAGGAACAACTGAGGAGCTTTCTCAGAGTTGATGCAACCCATCTTATCCTCTTCAAAGGCTTTTATTAGGACTAGTATGTGCAGGTGCAAACTCAAATCAAGACTCTATATAGCAGTTGCACTTATAGCGGGTCTTGTCTATCTCTTTAGATTAGATATCTTCACGCCATCCAATGAACACGATACGCTGAAGCAGGGTGTATTCATATATGGTGGCACGACAAAGGTACAAGTTGTGCTTCTCAAAGAAGCTCCGCTTTTACTTAGCAATAGACGAAAACAGATAGAGGAGATATTCTGGAGAGACGTAGTTTTAGACTCCCTACTGCGATACTCTCATTACAAGGTATCTTATTACCTTCGCACAAAGCACCTTACTTTTAGATTTTGAGGAGGGAAGCATTATGACGATACGAACTATAGCGTGTGGACTGATGGGGTTATGGATTGGAGAAATCATTACAAGGATCAAGTTGGATCAGTGGAAATCAGAACGCGAGCTGATGGAGCTACAACCTATTATGTGGACCTACTGGAGTCTAAATATGGATTTCGCTTCTTGGTAGATCCATCGCATATTGATAGTCAGAAACTGATTATAACTCTGTACAAGAGCTGTATGAGAGGAAGCGGAAAGAGTTGAGCTACGAGCAGCCTACGAAGTAGCCGCTTTATGAGCCAACGGCTGATGCGGGAGCAGAATACAAACCCACTGCAAGCTCTAGCAAACTGATTGTCAAGGGAATATCTATAGTATAGGGAAATGAAACTAACATTTAGAGCCGGAGTCAAGGCTATACAGAATTACAAAGTGAAGAGGCTACTCTATCTAGGTTAGATGGTTACAACAAGACGCGCTACTCGCGTCAAGAAGCAGGAGGGGCTGCTGGAGCTGGATTTCGCGCCGAAGCCCACGATAGGCAGGAGGTTTACTTCGCTACGATCCTCAACGATGATGGTAGTCCCTACTGTGCGATGGAGTCCAACGTGGGGTACTTTGGACTCGACTTCCTACAAGACAACTATGCCGACTTCCTGACCTTCCAATATAGATCTGATAGCGAGCATAAGGGGAAGCTCTTCCTGAAGGCCATCTTCTTATTCGAATGCTATCCTGGGACGACAGAGAAGATGCGACGTACAGACTTCACATATACCCACGAAGGAGGGTGTTTGTCTGTCATCCTCCAGGGAAGGAGTATGATGGGACTTATGAGTGATCCGTACGCAGCATCCCCCGATCTCAGCGGAGGAGCTGGAGAAGCTCTGGGTGGACTATCCGAAGTTCGGTGAGTACGACCAGCTCATTCGTCTGGATCTGCATCCCTCAGCTGCGCGGGAGCGCATCCTCGAGTACACGGACAAAGGAGTTCCCCTGCCTCCTGCGAGCACCCAGCGAGACATCGACCGCTACGAGTCCCCACTGAGTAGGCGCTTCAGCGAGCCGACGGCTTGCGCGCGAGCGGGAGCGCACCATCTTTCCCTTATCTTTTGTTGTAATAGGGCGACTTTGCCCCACCTCCTCAGATAAGACACGATGACGCTCGACGAAATACGCAAGATCCTCCCTACGCTCCCCGAAGCCCCGGCTGCTACAAGCACATCGGCCAGGAGGGCACGATCATCTACGTCGGGAAGGCGAAGAACCTGCGTCGCCGCGTCAGTAGCTACTTCCAGCGCGACGTACCCAGCTCGAAGACCCGCCTCTGGTGCGCCAGATCCGTGGTATCGAGTACGTCGTCGTGGGCTCCGAAGCTGAGGCCTTATCCTCGAGAACTCCCTCATCAAGGAGCATCAGCCCCGCTACAACATCCTTCTCAAGGACGACAAGACCTATCCTGAGGTCGTCATCCGCCATGAGCCCTTCCCCGCGTCCGCGTCGAGCGCCGCCCCGCCCACGATGGCTCGGTGCGCTTGGCCCGTACCCCAACGTCGGCATGGCACACGCTGCCGTAGCTATGGTGCGCGACCTCTACCCTATCCGCACCTGCGACCTGACCTCTCCCCACACAAGATCGCCCAGGGCAAGTACAAGGTCTGCCTCGAGTACCACATGAAGAAGTGCAAGGCGCCCTGTGTCGGCTACCAGACTGCCGAGGACTACGCGCACAACATCCGCGAGATCACGAGCCTCCCTGCGTGGGAACCTCCGTGACGTCATCGACCTCTATCGTGAGGAGATGCTTCGCCTCAGCGAGGAGCTTCGCTTCGAGAGCGCAGATCTACAAGGAGCGCCTTCAGTACCTCGAGAACTATCAGGTCAAGCACACCGTCGCCCCGCACCACATCCACAATGTCGACGTCTTCAGCTTCGACGAGGACGAAGACGGCGCGACCTACGTGAACTTCATGCACCTCACCCAGGGGATGGTCACGCAGGTCTATACCATCGAGTACCGTAGCCCTCATCGAAGGCGAGACGCGCGAGGAGCTCTTCGCCAGCGCCATCACCGAGCTACGCCAGCGCTTCGCCTCACGCGCCAGGAGCTGATCTTGCCCTTCGACCCCGGGTGGCAGGACGATGCCAGCGTGACGATCACCATCCCCAGCGTGGCGACAAGAAGAAGCTCCTGAGCTCTCCGAGCGCAACGTCCGCCAGTATAAGGTCGACAAGTACAAGCGTGCCGAGCGGCTCAACCCCTGACCAGCGCCTGATGCAGATCGTCACCGAGCTGAAGGATCTCCCTACATCTGGACAAGCTCCCCTACATATCGAGTGCTTCTGACAACTCGAATATCCAAGGCTCCGACCCCGTAGCCGCCTGCGTCGTCTTCAAGCGTGGGCGCCCGTCGAAGAAAGATTATAGGGAAGTTCAACATCCGTTCGGTCGAAGGGCCCGACGACTACGCCTCGATGCGCGAAGTCGTCACGCGCCGCTACCGCCGCCTGAGCGAGGAGGCAGGAGGCGAAGGTCTCCCCGACCTCATCCTCGCCGACGGAGGTAAGGGGCAGATAGGGCGCCATACGCGAAGCCCTCGCCGAGCTGGGCCTCACCATCCACGTAGCGGGGCTGGTGAAGGACGACCGCCACCGCACGGCAGGGCTCCTCTTCGGCACGGACACCCTCGACGAGATCCCCGTGCGCCACCACAGCCCGACCTTCCGCCTCCTCGAGCAGATCCAGGCGGAGGTGCACCGCTTCGCCATCACCTTCCACCGTGACAAGCGTAGCAAGAGCCAGCTCTCCTCGCGCCCTCGACTACATCAAGGGGTATCGGCCCGAAGACGAAGGACGAACTCTCACGGCCTTCCGCAGCGTGCAAGCCTATCGCCGCCGCCAGCCTCGACGACCTCACCGCCGTCATCGGCCCCGCCAAGGCTCGCATCATCTATACCGCCTTCCACCCCGAAGGATAACCCACTCATATCCATGCGCTTCCTCATCCAACGCACCTGCTCCGCAGCCGTCCACATCGACGGAATAGCCGTCGCCGAGAGCCACGACCTCGGCATACTCATCCTCATCGGCATCTCTCCAGACGACACAGCAGAGGATATCGAGTACCTCGTGAAGAAGGCCACAGCTGCGTATCTTCGACGACGAAGACGGGGTGATGAACCGCAGCATCCTCGACGTCGGCGGGGACATCATCGCTGTATCGCAGTTCACCCTCATGGCGGAGACGAAGAAAGGCAACCGCCCATCCTACATCCGTGCCGCCCGCCCCTGAGATCGCCGAGCCCTCTACCGCGAGGTCATTCGCACCCTTGAGGAGCGACTCGGACGCCCCATCGGTACGGGGTCGCTTCGGCGCCGACATGCAGGTATCTCTAACGAACGACGGCGTGACCATCTGGATCGACAGCAAGGCGCGCGAGTAAACAGCAAGGCGCACTGCAGGAAAGCGAAGAAAAGAGAGGTATGTTCCATGGAACACTCACCCACCCCACCCACACATCACTACACCAACCCCACCCCATGACCCAGAGAGAGCGACGCCAAGCAGGGCTATACTTCTGCGCCATCGACCCCGAGATCCACGAGGAGCGACTGCGAGCACAAGACCTCATCCAGCGCTATAACACCTGCGCCCCCGACGAGCACGAAGAAGCCAGCGAGATTATCCACTCGCTCCTCGGCACGATGGGCGAGCGCTGCCACTTCGTGCCTCCCATCTTCTTTGACTACGGATCGAACGTCCACATCGGGGACTTCAGCTTCGTCAACAGCAACTTCACCGCGCTTGATGCGGGGCGTATCGACATCGGCCGCCACGTCTTCATCGGGCCGAATGTCAGCATTCACACCCGGCCCACCCCTACTCGCCGAGGAGCGCAACACAGGCTACGAGCAGCAAGCCCGTAAAGATCGGCGACAACGTGTGGATCGGCGGTTCGGTAACGATCCTCGGTGGCGTCACCATCGGCGAAGGTGCCGTGATCGGAGCAGGCAGCGTCGTCACGCGCGACATCCCTGCAGGCGTCATCGCCGTTGGCAACCCTCGCCGCCCTCTCGCGAGATCACCGACGCTGATCGCGTACTCCACGACATCGAGCCCTAAGCATATATGTACGTACGCGCGCGAAAGCGGAGAGGGCATCAGCGTGCGGTTCCACGTGAAACCGCACCCGATGTTTTTCTTTCGCAAAGCGTGGGTGACCGCACTCCACGCAAGAAACCCGTATCTTTGCAGCCGAAGAAGCAACTAAGAAAGGATGCTCAGCGAAGACTTGCTCTACGAAAAGGAAGATGAGATCTACGACAAGGTAGACACCCCCTCTTTTCACCTCATCGGCGAAGCCGCGGACGAACTCGGTGTAGACGCCTACATCGTCGGGGGCTATGTGCGTGACCTCCTCCTCTACCGCCCCTCGAAGGATATCGATGTCGTCTCCATCGGGCGCGGTATCGACCTGCGCACAGGCGGTAGCAGGGCGCCTCGGGCGTGGTGCACATCTCGGTCTTCGCTCGCTTCGGCACAGCACAGGTCAAGCAGGGCGACCTGGAGATCGAATTCGTAGGCGCTCGTCGCGAGAGCTACACACCCGACAGCCGCAAGCCCTTCGTCGAAGACGGTACGCTGGAGGAAGATCAGGAGCGCCGTGACTTCACGGTCAATGCTCTGGCCATCTGCCTGAACGCCGACCGCTTCGGTCAGCTCGTCGACCCCTTCGACGGCCTGCACGATATGGAGGCGCTCACCCTGCGCACGCCTCTCGATCCCGACATCACCTTCAGCGATGACCCGCTGCGCATGATGCGTGCCATACGCTTCGCCTCGCAGCTCGGCTTCTTCATCGACCCCGACACCTTCGCTGCTATCGGACGAAATGCAGGGCGCATCGAGATCATCTCCGCCGAGCGCATCGCAACGGAGTTCAACAAGATCCTCCTCTCCCTCGCCCATCCATCGGCCTCGAGCTCTTCGAGAAGACCGGTCTGATGAAGCTGTCTTCCCCGAGCTCCCTCGAGCTCAAGGGCGCCGAGACGCGTGACGGCATCGGGCACAAGGACAACCTCACCCACACCTACAAGGTCGTGGACAATATGGCCAAGGCGCTCTCCACCGCCCGCCCTGGGCACGAGATGAACCTCTGGCTCCTCTGGGCAGCGCTCCTCCACGACATCAGGGAAGCCCCGCACCAGCGCTTTGACCAGCGTCTCGGCTGGACCTTCCACAACCACAACTTCATCGGTATGAAGATGGTGTCGAAGATCTTCCGCCGCCTCCGCCTACCGCTTGATCACAAGATGCACTACGTGGAAGCTCGTCGATCTGCACATGCGTCCCGCCACCCTCGTCGATGAGGGCGTGACGGACTCGCTGTGCGCCGCCTGCTCTTCGAGGCGGGAGATGATATCGACGACCTTATGCTCCTCGTCGAAGCCGACATCACGAGCAAGAACCCTCCAGCGCGTACGCAAGTACCTCGACAACTACAAGGTCGTTCGTCAGAAGCTCGTCGACATCGAGGAGAAGGACCGCATCCGCAACTTCCAGCCCCCCATCTCGGGACAGCTCATCATGGACACTTTCGCCCTCACGCCTTGTCGCGAAGTAGGACTCATCAGGACGCTATCAAGGACGCTATCCTCGACGGCACGATCCCAACGAATACGAGCCCGCCTACGAATTTATGCTCCGCGAAGCAGCCGCTCTCGGCCTCACCCCAGCGAAGAAATAGGCGCTCCCCTACTCCCACTGCATCAGAGATACACTACCCCTTTGCTTTTACTATCTTGTCGTAAAGTAAGGGGTGGTTTATTATCAGATACCTTTTGCACCATCAAAAAGGATAGTCGACCGACTGTCTCGATTGCTTAGAAGGAATATATTTATGATCGTAACAAAGCGCGCCAACGATCCCGTCTGGACGAACATCTATGCTTATGCCCAGCTGCCCGCTGAGCTGCGTAGACCTCGACGAGATCGCCCTACAACCTCTGGTGGGTATGGACCCCCTAAGGCACAGAATCTCTTCCGCCGTATCTCCCGAGCTCTGGGAGTCGACCGAAGGCAATCCTATCACGCTCACTCGCCTGCTCTCCGCTGAGGAGATGGCAGCCCTCGTCGCAGACAAGGACTTCATGGCGCAGCTGGACGAAGTCTATGCCGACTTCCAGGCCTGCATAAACGAGCCTGCAGACGCAGTACGCCCCTCCGTCGCCTACTTCAGCATGGAGTACGGTCTGACGAATATCCTCAAGATCTATTCCGGCGGTCTTGGCGTCCTCGCTGGTGACTACCTCAAGGAAGCCAGCGACAGCAACGTCCGCCTCACCGCCGTTGGCTTCCTCTATCGCTACGGCTACTTCACCCAGAGCCTCAGCCCCGAAGGACAGCAGCAGGGCAGAAACTACGAAGCTCAGGACTTCACTCAGCTTCCCATCGAGCAGATCTTCGAAGAGGACGGGCAGACGCCCTCATCCTCGAGGTGCCCTATGCTGGTCACACCGTATACAGCCACGTATGGAAGGTGAACGTCGGCCGTATCAGCCTCTACCTCCTCGACACCGACATCCCACAGAATAGCGAATGGGACCGCCCCATCACGCACCAGCTCTATGGCGGCGACTGGGAGAACCGCATGACAGGAGTACCTCCTCGGTATCGGTGGTGTGCTCCTCCTCAACCGCCTCGGCATCTCGAAGGACGTCTACCACATGAACGAAGGTCACGCTGCCTTCATGAGCGTACAGCGCCTCCTGGACTACGTCGAGGGCGAAGGTCTTCCTTCGACGAAGCTCTCGAGCTCGTCCGCGCCTCCTCGATCTACACCTGCACACGCCCGTCCCCGCTGGTCACGACTACTTCGACGAGGAGCTCCTCAAGTACCTCGGCCACATCCCTGGGCGTCTCGGCATCTCTTGGCACGACTTCATCAGCCTCGGTCGTAGAACTCCGAGAGCAACGAGAGTTCTCCATGAGCGTCTTCGCACTGAATACCTGTCAGGAAGCCAACGGTGTGAGCCTGCTGACGGTCGCGTCTCGCAGGAGATGTTCGCCCCCTGTATGGAAGGGCTTTCTTCCCCGAAGAGCTGCATGTCGGCTACATGTCACCAACGACGTCCACCTGCCACGTGGGCCTCTGCCGATGGCAGGAGCTCTCACACGAAGCACTTCGGCAAGGACTTCATCAAGAAGCAGACTGAGGAAGCTACCGCGAAGATCCAGCAGCTCCCTCAACGAGACCATCTGGGAGACGCACCAGGCTATCAAGCTCCGTCTCATCGAGCATATCCGCACCTTCTACGGCGAGAAGTGGATCCGCAACAGCAGCAACCCCGAGACGACGGTATCCGTCCTCGAAGGTATCAACCCCAACGCCTGATCATCGGCTTTCGGTCGTCGCTTCGCTACCCTGCAAGCGTGCGCACCTCTCTTCACCGGACCTCGAGCGTCTGGAGCGTATCGTCAACAACCCCAAGTATCCCGTACAGTTCCTCTTCACAGGTAAGGCGCACCCCGCCGATGGTGGTGGTCAGGGCCTCATCAAGCATATCTCGAGATCAGCCGCCTGCCCCAGTTCCTCGGGAAGATCATCTTCCTCGAGAACTACGATATGCCTTGCCAGCAAGCTCATCGCTGGCGTAGATATCTCGGATGAACACCTCTACTCGTCCTCTCCGAAGCCTCAGGGTCCCTCGGCGAAGAAAGGCCGAGATGAACGGTGTCTCAACCTCTCCGTCTCGACGGATGGTGGCACGAAAGGCTACCTGCAAGGGTGCTGGTTGGGCGCTCACCGACAAGCGTACCGTCGCGATCGAGTCGCTGCAGGACAGCTCGACGCTACGACGATCTACGACCTTCTCGAGAAGGAGATCGTACCCTCCTACTTCCAGCGCGACGGCAGCCCTCACTCTGATGGTTGGGCACAGACGATGAAGAACCTCGATGAACTCATCGCTCCTCCTACACCATGCGCCGTATGATGGACGATTACTACGAGCGCTTCGACACGAAGCCTCGCGAGCGCTCAGCTCGCCTGCACGCTGACTCGAACTGATCGCCCGCGAACTCACCGGAGTGAGCGCTACCGCTGAGGCTTGGGATAGCATGCAGGTCGTCTCTGTCGAGTGCTCCTGAGAGCGCAGCATATATGTCCAACGAGCGCTACACGGGCGACGAAGAGACCCTCCGTCTGGCATCTTCGCATGGGGCACTCACCGCAGACCTCGATGTGGAGCTGGTCGATGCACGCGAAGAGGCGAATGGTGCCTGCGCTTCGTTGCAGAGACACCCCTGAAGTCTCGTCGAGCGTGATGGCTCACGCGAAGTTGCGAGCTACGCTTCAAAGCAGGCTCGTCCTGGTCACTACAAGCGTGCTCTGCGCATTGTCCCACGCACCCTGAGCTACCGCACCGCATGGACTTCGCCTCGTACGCTGGCAGCCCCACAGTAAGGCGCTCCCCACCCCCACTTCACTTGATCAGCACGGCCCGTCAGTCGCCTCGACCGACGGGCCGCCTCATCTATCCTCCCAAAAACAAGTACCTTTTATCCCCAAGAAAAAGGCATAACACACGCCTACAAACCACACAAATACATAGATATAGATATACAGCGAAACCACCTCTACCTCCTCCTACTCTGCTCACGACCGAGCTCAGGTCTATAGTCAAGAGCTCGAGCTACAATCAATGGTACCGCCTTCCATCTCGGCGATGATCTTACCATTGGCTTACCCAGTAGCTCAGACAACACCTATCGCTCTCTTCGACTCATTGCGAGCTGAAGATTCCTCCTTTCACCAAAAGCGAAGCTGAAGCGACATATCAGCATGAATCGGCAGGGTCAACCTGATACGCTATACTTCTTGAGCCACCCTCAATTCCCGCAAGAACGCATGCTTATAAACCTTGAGGAAGCGGAGGAAAACGGAGAAATTATAGTCGCCCCTATCCAACACCAAGCGCTCTATCCAGAGGCGGCGGAGCTACGTCCTATCGATTGCATCCCAGCGCTCATCACAGGCTGGCTACCAAAGCCATACCGATAAAATGATCAAGCTATATCGAAGCTAAGGAGACACAAAGCGCTTCAATGTTATTACGAGTAGCCCTTTGAATACCAACGGCAGAAAGCTGCTCTATTAGAGGAATTGCAAAAGGCTGTCGAACACTTCGACTTAAACAAGGTGTACTATGTAAAGGAAAAGGTCTCCGCAGAGGAGTATGACTTCGAAGACTCAGGCTATCCTTTTCTGTTATTCGATGATAGATCTCCATCACTGGGATCCAAACGCCTGTATCTATATAGGTTATGAGAAAGGATTGAGTTCTTATCCGAAGGCGACAAAACAATTGACTTCGTTGAGGTACTCAGCCGATCGAGCTGAAAGCTTCGAAAAGCGGTCAAGAACGCTCGGAAAAGATACTCATCAGCTATATAGCAAAATCTATATCCGATTACTGCCCAAGCAAGGTGAACCTGAAGATGAGGATGACCACTACAAAGTGCAAGTGCATGTGACTATCTGGGGAGCTGACCTCTACGAATACCCACACTGCGTCTACTACCACTTAGGATCGGCAGAGGCAGCGACAGAGACAGAGGAGGAGGCAGAGGCGAAACAAGCTCCATCCTCATTGAGGGAATAGCCCCATGGTACTTCGCTGTGAGCACCTTTGGGGCTATGATTATTTTTCTGCCGAGCGCGTGTCTCCTCACTTCTTCAGCCGTCCCTCATCCTTACTCTCCATCCTCTACCTCTAATCAAAGAGGCTACACACTCTCCGCTACTGCACAAACGTACTGAGGACAAGCGGAGCCATGCGCTCACTCAGAAGGAGGAGGAAGCACCCAAGCAATTGAAGTCAGCAGAGGAACTCATTGGTTTGCACCCAAAGCACTATTGCCTCCGAGCCCAAAGCACTACTGCTTCACCCCTCCGACCAATAGTGGTGCGACGGCGAAGCACTAGTGGTTCACCTACCTCCACCCATGGTCGGTGATGGGAGCGATACGAAACCTCACGAGACCAGACGCAGACACATCCCCACCCAATACAAGCACTCCCCCACCCCAGCGGTACACTTCTTGCGAAGCAGCGGGAGATAAGCTCCGTCCACGTCGGTAGTCTTATCGTCCACGTACGTGGATCTTTTGATTTAGGCACGTAGATGATAGGACCACGCACATAGCCGATCAAAGAGCACGAAAGGTGCCGCCCTTTCTTCCGCTCCGCCGTACTTTTGCCTCAGAAGAGCAGAGAGCTTCTCCTATCAGTAAGACAAGTACCCCAATACACGACACGACGATGGCAAAGTACACGATGAGGCAAGTCCTCAAGGCCTTGGGAAGCATCCCAGCCAGCATCCTCGCCTGATCAGCGAAGGACGACTCAGCACCGAAGACCTCTCCGAGCGTATGGCCGAGGGCTGCTACCTTCTCACGCGCCGAAATTGAAGGCGTACTCAGCTCCTTGGCGAAGAGCTCGCTAAGAGGCTTGCAGAGGCTATATCATACATATTGATGGCGTGGGGAGCCTGCCCAAGCTCGGCTACCGCAAGGACGTTGCTCCCTCGAAGGCGAAGAGACCGTAGACACGCAATGCCGCCAGTCTGAGCTCGCCGATGTGCGCTTCCACGCAGACCGCAGGCTCGTACAGCGCACCCGCAGAGTTTCCTGCAGGCTCCAGCGCGCTCCACATCGCAGCTACACACGCCCTCGAGAGGGTCGTGAGCGGCTCTAGTCAGCCTCCTTCAGCTATCTACACATCCACCACATCCTCACCTGGAGCGAATATGTGAAGCTCTGCAGGGCTCTCCCCGACGGCCGCCACAGCAGAGCTAAAGTCCTTTGTCACATGCGGGTCATATCCTCGAAAGGGCATAGCTTCGCACTCGACCTATCGCCTACCCTACTCTTCGGAAAACGAGTAACTTTACCCCCGAGAAAAGAGATCATCTCCCAGTATAAACTCACACAAATACAGGATTTTTGATATGCGTAACCACCTCTATTCCATTCTCTTCCTTCTGCTTGGCACGAGCTCCATTGCCGCCCAAGAATCCGTCACTACGATCACCTTCCACGTGGGCGATAGCCTCACCATCGGCCTGCCGTATGAGCCGGGCGAAGGGTACCAAACTATGGGTTGGAGTAAGGAGGATATGAAGATCCCTGCCTTCGCAAAAGGCAAGCTCCAGAAGCGCATCATCCCAGCAGATAAGGACTTCTTCGAGATCCCATCGGTCAACCACAGATCATATATTTCCTAAGCCTGCCACAATCCCAAAGGACAGCCTCATCGTTTATCCTGAGCATGCCATACAGTAGGAAATTATAACGGCCCCCATAGAACACAAACACTCTGATCCTGAAGCTGTAGAGCTACCTCAAGAGACTATACCCAGCACTTATCAAGGCGGCTGCTCTAACCTATACGGATGACGCTATCAAGGCGTACGCTGAATCTACGGGAAGCCCAGAGCAGCTGGCGGATGCGACAAGCAATCCCTTCCGAGTATCAGAGACAGCGAGCAACCTTACTGGAGAAGCTGATAGGCAGTCGAGAAGTTCGATCTCAATCGGGTCTACTACGTGCGGCACAAGCCCACACAAGGGATACGACTTTGTGCGCGGGGCTATCCATGGGATGAGCGTCTTGGCTATGCATTACCCTTTCCTCGCTACGAAAGGAGATCTACCGATCCACCCTTCCTAACATATAAGAAGAATGTTCTTCATCAGCGTCCCTGCTGACCGAGCAGAGAGCTTTGAGAAGCACAAGAATACACTGGGATTGATCTGCAGACCTTTCTATATGCATATATTCGTATAGTCCCTGGGCAGAAGTACGAAGAAGATGGTAGCGTCTCTATAAGATGGAGGTGGATTACCTGGCCTGACGCTCACGAATACCCCCACTGCGCCCACTACCACATAGGCTCGCAGCAGAGGCGTGGACGTTATCCAGAAGATATAGTCTCGAGACACTCATCTGAGTGTCTCAAGGGCATGTGCTTTTAGGATATAGAGCAATACTTACTTCTTCATCAGACGGCCCTTCTCACCGAAGAGCGTAAAGTCCAGATAAGGATTGAGGCGGATGCAGTAGATGACGGCAAGCGATGGCAAGAGGGTCATCATTGTACCAGCCACCAGGATGAACAGCCCGCAGAAAGGCGCAGTGTAGAGCTAATACCCGCTAAATAGTTATTCATCCCTCGGGAAGGCGGGGATGAAGAAGTCATGCACAAAATAGATGGGAGTGACCACTGTCCCAGCGTCACGCCAGCGCCCTATACGCCCTTTCCGCTCTGTCACTCTCGTGCATCACATAGACCATCAGGACAAAGAACGATACCGCCATCAGTCGGTGCATAGCAGTAAGCCGCCGTACTCCAGATAAGACTTCCACTCAGCGTGTTTGCTCAGGTAGACCACACTACAGACAAAGAGGAGGAGGACACGGCAATGACGGACTTTGAGCGCAACTTCTCCAGCGAGATCCAGTCGCCCCACAAAGCCATCCACAGACCAAGAAAGGATAGAAGCACGCAGCCAAATCCTTGAGCATAAGCCAAGTTCCTCACAGCTGGCACCGATGATGGGATGGTCAGAGTAGAGTGCATAGTACACCCCAAACATACAGAGCACATGGAGCACAACCTCCAGCACACGATTCTCGTCCTGCTTGAAGCATCGTAGTACGAAGCCGAGGAGCGTATTCTGACACATGAAGATCAGCATCAGATTGAAGAGTGTGAAGGTAAACCAATAGTGATTACCCAAGAGCCCCGCATAGTTCACCGATCTCCATCGTCCACAGGGCATAGAACGTGTACCAAAGGAAAGCCGGTAAGATCAGACGTATGAACTTATCGCTAAGAAATTTCGTGAGCGAAGAGAGACTATCGACTCTACGCTGCGCAGTACCCAGCCGTCATAATGAAGAGCGGCATATGTACCACGTAGATAAATGTATGCAGGAAGGTCTGCGTCGAGATCGTCCCTGGATCGGAGAATGACCTCATGTCCCAGGATCACCAGCAGTATAGCGAAGCCCTTGAGCGCATCAAGCGATAGTAATCGTTTTCACCCATGTAGCCAATTAATGTGAAGTAGTTGTGGTACACAAAGGTACAACAAAGGGAGGTATATCCTCCAGCAGAGATATCTGGTGAGCAGGTACTTATTCCACGGCATTCATTTCGGCTAAGTAGAAACTGAACCGCAGAGAAAAAGGAACTAGTATGAGTCGATTTTCTCGCCTTGCAGAGGTGCTGACTTACCCGCTTTATATAAGTACGCTGGCGCTCGGTCTTACTTTCTTTGTACCTTTGCGTAAAATGGTAAAATAGAGATAGTGTATGAAGCTGTATTTTATTGGTATCGGTGGCATAGGTATGAGCGCTCTCGTGCGCTACTTCCTCAGCAAGGGAGATAGCGTAGCAGGGTATGACTTTGACACCTTCGCCCCTCACACACGCCTTGAGCGAAGAGGGTGCTACCATCCACTACGAAGACGATCCTGAGCTAATCTCGAGCCCTTCCGCACGAAGGATACCTCGTCGTCTTCACTCCAGCCGTTCCTCACGACCATCGCGAGCTGGCCTTCTTCCGCGCACAGGGCAACCGTGTGATGAAGCGTGCTGAGCTCTCGGCGAACTGACCCGCCGTGAGCGCGGGCTCTGCGTCGCTGGTACCCACGGCAAGACGACGACCTCCCGCACCCACTGGCGCACCTCCTGCGCTCGAGCCACGTCGACTGCCACGCCTTCCTCGGCGGTATCTCGAATAATTACCAGACTAACTGCCTCATCTCCGACCACAGCGACTATGCTGTGATCGAAGCTGATGAGTTCGACCGCTCCTTCCACCATCTCTCTCATTCATCGCGGTGATCACCTCCGCAGATCCCGACCACCTTGACATCTACCATACGCCCGAGGCCCATCGAGAGCTTCGAGCACTTCACCTCGCTCGTCAGCGCAGAGGGCGCTCTGGTGATGAAGAAGGACATCCCCGTGACGCCCCGCCTCAAGGAAGGTACGCGCCTTTTCACCTATACCGCTGAGCTGACGAAGCGGACTTCCGTGCCGACGGCATCGAGATCCGTGATGGGCACCTCTTCTTCGACTGGCACTATCCCGCTATCAGCTGGCGCCCTGCAGGTACGCTCCATCGTCGAGCTCGGTGTGCCCTCCTCATCAATGTGGAGAATGCCGTAGCAGCTGCGGCCGTAGCTCTACCTCTGTGGTGCTACCCTCGAGGAGCTGGCCGCAGGTGTAGCCTCCTTCCGTGGGGTCTATCGCCGCTTCGACCGCCTCATCGATGATCCCCGCTGCGTGCTCATCGACGACTACGCCCACCACCCCAATGAGCTTGACCCCAGCATCCGCTCGGTGCGTGAGCTCTATCCCGACCGCAAGATCCTCGGCATCTTCCAGCCGCACCTCTATAGCCGTACGCAGGACTTCTATCGAGTTCGCCGCGAGCCTTGACCAGCTCGACGAGTCATTCTCCTCGATATCTATCCCGCTCGTGAGCTCCCCATCCCAGGCGTCACTTCGCAGATGATCGCCGACGTGATGAAGCATAAGGATGTGCTTGTCCTGCCCAAGGAAGGCCTCGCTCCCCGAGCTCCAGGAGCGCCAGGAGCTCCCCGAAGTCATCCTGATGGTCGGCGCTGAGATATTGACCGCTTGGTACCCCAGGTAGCAGATGAGATCCGCCGCAGGCTATGAAGATATAGAGCCTCTGTACGCAACCTACTCCTGCTCCTCCTGTCGGTTGCACTGATAGGAGGTATCGCGTACCCTACTCATCCGCTCCCACGCGTCACCTCCACCGACCGCTGCGAGGCTGTCACCGTCGAGGTAAAGACCGAGGCGGGTGGCGAACTCCTCCTCACAGGCGACCGCATCACCGATGAGCTTGCCCGTCGTGGCATCCAGCTACGAGGGAAGCGCCTTGACTCCATCGACCTCCGTAAGATCGAGCGCACCCTACCAGCATGCCCTAGTCTACAAGCGTGCAGAGGCCTTCATCGCCCCCTCCTCTTCCTCCGTGCAGATCCGTCTGACGGAGAAGCACCTCCACATCGTGCAGGAAGCCTCGCGTAAAGAGCTACTACGTCACGCAGGGTAAGGAGCACCATCACGGTGAACCCCACCTCGCAGCGTACCTCCCCATCGTCAGCGGTGCTGTAGACCTCAAGATGGCTACAGGTCCTGTCTCACGACCTCATGGCCGCCCTGCGCGAAGACCCTTACTTCACCGACTACTTCCAGGCAGGGTCTACGTCGATGAGACCGACGGTATCGTCCTCATCCCACGCATCGGCACAACGCGCGTCATCATGGGCCGCGAGTCAAAACTGGAGTGAGAAGCTGCGCAAGTGGCGCATCTTCGCTGAGAGCGTACTCCCCAAGCGCGGGATGAATGCCTCAGCTACGTCAACCTCGACTACGGCACGCAGATCATCGCATCGCAGCCGCTATGCCCCCGAGGCGAGACCTTTGACGAAGAAGGCGAAGTCATCGCTGCTCCAGCACCAGTGCCTGCACCTGCTCCTCCCCAAGCCTGCGCCAGCAGTCTCTGCGGCTCCAGCTCGAAGAAGCCTGCCGCCACGGAGAGCCCCGCGAGAAGGCTAGGAAGCCCCTAAGGACAAGCCCAAGGATAAGCCTGCAAGCAAGCCGGGCGACAAGGCAAGACCGATAAGAAAAGAGCCGAAGAAGGACCCTAAGAAGGATCCTAAGAAGCCCGCTCCTCAGCAAGCCCCACCCCCAAGAAACCCAATAAGCCCGCCGAGAAGGCAAACCTAATAAAGCCATGAAGAAATGAACGATCGTAGGGATAGCATATAGCTGTCATCAACATAGAGCAGCACCTCCTCTCGGGATGCTCACATGAAGTCCCCACAGGGACGCGTCGTGCCCATCGCCGCCCACCGTGTCCCCACGGCAGGCTGCGTGCGCCAAGGCTCTATACACAACATCGAGGAGGCTGCTAGCGCATCTCTTCACCCTCGATAAGCTCAGCACTGCCCTACCCGAGGAGGCTCAGATCTCCGGCGTGTATGTTGGGCTGGAGTGCCGCTCCATGCGCTCCGAGCGCTATGACTCCTTCATCGACCTCGGTGAAGAAGGTAGCGTCGTCACCCCCGAGCACCTACTGCACCCTCAAGGACCAGGGTCAGTGATGCCAGCTATCCCGGCATGACGATCCTCTCCATCACCGAGCCCCGCTACCGCTGCGATGGCGCGTGAGTCCAACCCCAGAGGTGTACGTTGCCGCCGTCTGGAGGCCCAGTATCTGCTCATCGTAGCCCGCCAGAACATCATCATCAACGTCCGCGAGACCATCGAAGATCGCTTGGGTCTACGCCTCTTGGGCATCCTCCCCACGCCTATCGCTGAGGCTGCTGCCACGATGACGATCGAGGAGATGGCCCTCGGCTGTGCCTACGTCAACATCGGCGGTGGTACCACCTCCATCGCGATCTATCAGGAGCGCTTCCCATCGCACTCTACGTCCTGCCTCTGGGTGGAAACAATGTGACGCGCGACCTCACCAGCTCTCCGTACCCCTCCTCGAGGCCGACGCTGAGAACCTGAAGATCAATCAGGGCTCGATGAATCTCCGTGTCCCGCACCGAGGGAGATCATCGCTACCTCCGCTGACGGTAGCTCTACGAAGCACTTCAGTCAACTCGAGGTCAACCGCTGCATCAGCGCACGTATCCTCGAAATCCTGAACAATGTGTCAGCATCATCCACGAAGCTGGCTGCGGGAGAGTATCCCAGGGCTTCGTCTTCGCTGGTGGCGTGACGAAGACCAACTCATTTCTTCGAGACCCTGCGCAAGCTCTCCCCGGAGTACCGCAAGGCTTCTCCGCCGAGACATCTACGAGGAAGGTGTCGACACAACTCCTCGCAAACTATATCACCGAGGTAGCCCTCGCCGCTCAGGCCAGCAGGCCCGGTGTGACGTACGAGCTCCGTCCCTCGGAGTCACTCCTTCAGGAGCAGCCCGACGCGCCCCAGCGAGCCTGCTGAGCCCGTAATACATCCCAAGGAAGAGGAGGAAGAGTCCACACCTACACGACCATCAGCGAAGCCCAGCACCTCCTCTCGACGATGATGAAGATGATTGCCGACTACAGCGAAGAGGAGGACGAAGATGAGGAGGACACCAAGCGCGAGACGAAAGCGTGAGCGCAAGGAGAAAGAAGTCGTGGAGCCTCAATTCTTCATAAACAGCATCAACGGGCTCTTCGGCGCGAATGATGGTGGTGATGATTTTTAGCCCATACCTTTAGATAAGATAGATACAATGGAACGAGGTAGCATTGAATCTAGAATACTCTGAGAGTGAGGTCAGCAGCTCATCAAGGTAGTGGGCGTAGGAGGTGGTGGCGGTAATGCCGTCACGAAGATGTACACCAGCGGCTCTGTCCCCTGGCGTATCCTTCCTCCTATGTAATACCGATACCCAGGCGCTCGACCGCAGTCCTGTGGTAGACAAGATCACGATCGGCCCCACCGTCCCAAGGGTCTCGGTGCTGGCGCCGCCCAGAGCGCGCTAAGGCTGCTCTTGAGAGTGAGCAGGCGATCCGTGATGCCTCATCGAGGGCGATACGCGCATGGTCTTCATCACCGCTGGTATGGGTGGTGGTACGGGTACGGGTGCAGCCCCTATCATCGGCAAGATCGCTATGCAGGCGGGTCTGCTGACCATCGGTATCGTCACGATCCCCTTCCTCTTTGAGGGGACGGCGAAGATCCTTCAGGCACTCGAAGGGGTCAAGCAGATGCGCGAGAGTGTGGATGCCCTCCTCGTCATCAACAACCAGCGCCTCATTGAGGTGTACAAGAACTTCACCGTCTCCGAAGCCTTCGCCAAGGCGGACGATACGTTGAGCAATGCCGCACGTGGTATATCCGATCTGGTGAACATCGCTGGTACGATCAACCTTGACTTCGCTGACGTCGATACGACCCTGCGCAATGGCGGTGTAGCTGTCATCAATACCGGCTACGCTGAAGGCCCTGAGCGTATGACTCTGGCTATCCAGGAGGCACTCAATTCGCCCCTCCTAAACAATAACAATATCAGCAAGGCACGCCACCTCCTGATCAACGTCTACGAGGGCGACGAAGAGCCTCTCACGATCCCCGGAGCTCACCGAGCTACAGGCCTTCACCGAGGACTTCTCCGACGATGTCAAGACGATCTATGGTACGGCTCGTGTCGATGATATAGGCAAGAAGATCGGTGTGACGATACTCGCCTCGGGCTTCGGCTTCGACGAAGACATCTTCCTGCCCACGACGCCCAAGGCTAAGGATCCACTCTCCAAGATCAGCGAAGAGAAGGAGCGCACGAGCAGCAGGCCCTCATCGAGCGTGTCTACGAGTGGTGCCGCCACCAAGCGCACGAAGGCCGAGCCCGTAGCTCTCAGCATCGACGAGCTTGATGACGAAGAGCTCCTCATCATCTCGAGGAGACGCCTTCCTTCCGCCGTGATCACCGCATTTTCGAGAGCAAGCGCATCGATAAGACCAACAACAGAGCGATCCGTATCAACAACTATGGTACGGCCAGCCAGAGCGCTCGTGAGCGTAGCACGCTGTCGGCCTTCGACCTCGCCACGCCCCGCCCCGAGCCTTCGCAGTACACGACGAGCTCGACGACCTTCACCACCTCTACGCCATCACGTCCTGAGCCCGTAGGAGGCCACTCAGCCCGAAGAAGAGAAGACCGAGGAGACGCCTGAGAACGTCATCCGCTTCTCTGGATTCTAAACTCTATCCTATACTCCCCACTCTACTGATGATTATAGCTGTTGACTTCGACGGCACGATCGTGCGTCACCGTTATCCCAAGATTGGCGAGGAAATCCCCTTCGCCACCCAGACCCTCGCGATGCTGATCCGTGATGGGCATCGTCTCATCCTCTGGACCGTCCGTGAGGGCGCTCTGCTGGACGAAGCCGTCGAGTGGTGCCGCCAGCGTGGTGTGGAGTTCTACGCCTCAATAGAGACTTCCCGAGGAAGACGCTACGGGGTCGGGGCTTCTCGCGCAAGCTCAAGGCCGATCTCTTCCTCGATGACCGCAGCTTCGGTGGGCTGCCCGACTGGGGTACGATCTACCACCGCATCCAGGCTGGTAGGGCGCTCGACGGCGAGTGGCACCGACTGGGTCTCACGAAGAGGAGGAGGAGCAGTGGCTTCTTCTCGCGTCTCTTCTCGCGTGACTAAGCCGCACCGCACCTACATACTACACATTAGCCATAGATCTATCATGCATCTACGCCCTCTCTTCACCCTTGCCGCTGCGCTCTTGTCCTCACAGCGTGCAGTGGGGACTCCTCAGCACTAAGACGAGCCAAGAGGACGCACTCCCGTGCACAGACTACGGATACGAGCACTCGTCGGGAAGCGCCTACACCTGCGCTTCCCAGAGAACGTCTCTACCGTCGAGTACCTATCTGCTAAGCACCTCTTCTGGAAAGAGTAGGGACCTCCGTCCACGGTAGCAAGGAAGGCGAAGACAACTCACAGCGTCACTACGTATCGGCAAGAGTGTCTTCTTCGTCAACTGGTCGAGAGCCGATGGCACGACCGTGAGCCAGGTCCTTGACCTCGATGAGCGCACCTGTCAGGCCCTCATCACCTCAAATGTCTACTCGCGCAACCAAGCCTCGCGTAGTACCTCCGTCCTCTCTGGCACCATCGAGAAGATCGAGGATGCCAATCACCTGCTCTTAGACTGATTCCCCACGGGGCCTTTGCTGTCCAAGGCCTATGTCCAGCCCCTACCGCATCGACGAGCGAAGCATCACAGAGCACCTTCTGGGGCTTGCTCAGCGGGGCAATCAGCCCTTTACCCAGCGGCTACATCCCGATATAGCAGGCGTACTCGGCGTACGTCTACCCGACCTACGTGCACTCGCTCGGCGTATCGTGCGTAGTGGCAGCTGGCCTACTTACCTCGAGGAAGCTGAGCGCGAAGAGCGCCCCAGAAAGGAGGACTTCATGGAGGCACGTACCCTGCAGGGCCTCGTCCTCGGTATGCTCCTGTGAATGACTTCTCCGACTACCTCACCCACCTCTCGCGCTGGGTGCGGGTCATCCACTCCTGGTCGGTCTGCGACTCCTTCAGCCTCCCCCAGCCGAAGAAGCTCCTCCGTGAGCATGGCCCCGAGCTCTGGGCGTTCTTCCTCCCTTACCTCCAGCATAGCGGGGAGTACGAGGTGCGCTTCGGCATCGTCGCCCTCATGCAGTACTTCATTGATGCCGAGCATATAGACGAGCTACTACGTCATTACCTCGCCGTAGCCATCAGGGCTACTACGTGCGTATGGCGCTGGCGTGAGCTATCATGCTGAGTGCATACCTTCTACCCCACCGAGACCCACCCTTACCTCGCTGAGAAGCGCTACTGTCATGGGTGCACAACAAGGCCATCCAGAAGATCTGCGAGTCGCGCCGCATCGATCCCGACACCAAGACCCTACTCAAGGCCCTGCGCATAAAGGCCTCGAAATAGCCCCTTCAGCGAAGGCGTGGAGATTCCTACGATTCTCTATCTTTGGAGTAGCAATACTCACTACCTAACTCCGACAAACCCATGAATAGTAAGCTCCTTATAGGGGACTTGCTCTCTTCCTCCTTCTCCCCAACTTGGGCTGTGAGAAGAGCGCAAGCAAGCCTGCCTACCTCCCAAAGAGAAGCAAAGGAGGGCATCTATCCAGCTTGGAGAACTTCTCCGAAAGCGAGGCTCAGTGCTTTCACCGCACGTATGCCCCCACCGATCCCAAGAGCAAAGAGAAGGCCATCAGCACACTGGATAAAGCTGTGAAGCTATTCGTCGCCCCGAAGATCAATACGAAGCAGAGCGAGTCGGTCCCAATGTGTCATCGATTCGGACGACACCGCTGGGCGCGCATGGGTCAGCTCCTCTCTATCAGCCGCCCGCGTGAGATCCCCTTCTACGAGCAATTTATGCTCATCTGCAATGCCCACCATCCCCGAATGGACAGGAAGGTATGTGGGACCTCTTCACCAGAGAAGGCGAGATCAGCATTCTGTACTGATAGCTCATACCCCTCTACCTTGTGCGGGACGCTTTCAGCTAAGCCGAGGGCGTCCCACACGGCTTTTATACATCCCTTCACTACGGCGATGACGTGTCGGACTATACGACCTTTTTTCCTTCCTAATAGGAGAACTAACGCCCTACCCGTAGTGCTATAAGTCGCCTCCTATACAGCATATCCTCTATCCAGGTACGTAGATTTATAGACTCTGCACGTAGATCCTATCATCCACATACATAGTCCTAAGATCCACATACCGAGATAAAGCTTTAGCAGTAGTCCTAATAGACTTTTCCACCACGCATGCGGGAAGTTTTTCCTATAGTCTTCAATATAAATAACCACTATTTGGAGATTGAAAAGATATATCTATATTTGCTCTCGAAACATACTAACAAACAAACCTAAAGCACATCACAAGGTATGAAGAAACTAATACTGCTGAGTGTCCTCAGCCTGTCTCTAATCAATGTACTTCTTCCGACATGGGAGAACCAGTACTTGAGAAGAACGAAACAACCAAAGAGAAAAACAGTAAATCCTTTTGAGCAGAAGCCAGAAGAAGCCATTGGCGCAGTACAAGAGTTTCTATCCATGAACTCTGGTCTTAGAGGCCTGGGCGAAGAAGCACGCTCAATAGATAGATTGGTTCGATTAGACCAATTATCAGGATTCAGATCAACCTCTGAGCAGGAAGACTTCTCAAGTAAGTTCTATGCAGTCCAATTCAAGGATGGAAAGGGATATGCCGTCGTGTCAAGGATATAAGAACCTTCCCCATCTTTGCTGTCTTAGATTCAGGAAGGCCGATAGCAAGAGCTTAAATACTCCCGAGATGCAAAGACAGAGGTAAATATGCTTAAGGATTTGACTCCAAAGTGAATAACTATAATGTGGCTGCCGAGAAATCTCGCAGTGAGTTAAGAATGCATACAGGGGATCCAAGAGAAAACCGAGAGACTGCAATTCAGGACTTCGTCAGAAGTGGATGGAGACTAACGAGGCAGACAGATATCCGACTGACAGCTAAATGGGGACAGGATGTAATAGATCCAGACTTATTCATGAACCGAGCAGGAGCCTCTTATGCGAATGTATACACGAATCCACAGTAAGAAAAGGTTCAGGATTCAAGCCAACAGTCTTCGGATGTACACCCGTTGCCTTTGGACAGGTCATGTATGCTCTGAGAGATGAGAAGGGGTTCCGTGACCTTAAGTACTCATCAGGAGAGCCTGTGCTATGGGATCGTATGGGAGACTTCAGCGCTAAAAACGATGAATGCAACCGATTCTTAGGTTGGATTACCATGAACTGTTCCCCACTCTCCATCGGTGGGCAAACTATAGTATTTAATATAAATGCAACGAAGTTCTTGAGGACGGTCATAGGAGATAATATAAAGTCAAGGTATGACAACTGTATTGTTGGTGACGGCGACTTTAATGGATATGGCTGGTCAGAAGATAAGCGAGTGGCAGAAGAGTTCTTCCAATACCCTAAATGCTTTGTCATCATGACAGCTTCTTCAGAGGCACTCAACTATGTGAGACTACCATACATTCGTTATCGATGGCATGGTGGAGTTCTACAAAAGAAAATGAAGGGAAGTGGATTTCTCAGAACAGGGCTCTTTAAAAAGACTCACAATGGTGTAAGACATCTCTATCACATTAATGCAGGATGGGATGGTGTATCAAACGGATATTTCCTATATGTCCAGAGTGTTAATAACGAATTCAAGTACACAGGATCCAACGATGCAGTGGACTCATCGTTCTAAGGTAGCCTACTTGATAGTTAGACCCAGCTAAGCTAATTACCTATGAGAGTATCTAAGTTTCTTTGGGCGGTCGTCGTAGCCCTCACCTTCGTACTACATCTTGTGATCCATTCTCTCAGAATGAGCCAACTCTCGAAGATCGAGGTTACAAATACTTTGATAGTACTGCAGCGCAAATCCTTCCGTGTCGTAACTGCCTCCAGGAAAAATCGTATAACCATAAAGTAGATTCGGCATCATCGGTATACTGGATCAAAATTCAGGTACCTACTTGACAAAGAAGGTGGATACCCTATCAAATGGTGATCTCAAGATATCTTACGATTGGATATCCTTTACCGTCAGAGAAGAAGTCTGTTGATCGATGTCAAGTCCAAAAAGAATGAAACAGGACAGGATAGGTCAGTTTTCTTCGAAACAAAGAACGACTATAAGCGTACTACCTCCCCAGTATGAAGGTCATTCAGCAAGCAAAATAAAGCCTCCTATCTGAGTTTACTCAGAGTATCTCCCAATTCTGTGCGGGACGCTTTTCGGCTATGCCGAGGGCGTCCCGCACTATCGTTTAATGAGAGGAGTATTGGGAGAGCTATCTTGCGGTACTCGCAGAGACACCTTGTAGAAACTGAAAGGATATATCTATATTTGGTATCGAAACGAACTCACAAACCTAAAACACATTCAGATATAAAGACTCTTATGAAAGTATCTAAAGCTCCTTTGGGCTGTAGTCATGGCACTCACCTTCGTACTCACGTCTTGTGACCGAGTCACAGATGAGCCCACTATTGAGGGTAAAATGAATAAGTTCTTCGATAGCCAAGCCCAGCAAAAAAGTCCTTCCGTGTGTTGACGGCCTCAGGAAAGCCGTACAACCATAAAATAGATTGGCATATCATCGGTATACTAGATCCAAAGTCTGAGACCTACTTAACGAAGAAGATCGACACCCTATCGAATGGAGACCTCAAGATATCTTACGACTGGGTAGCCTTTATCGTCGAGAGAACAAGTCCGTGATCGATGTCGAAGTCCAGAAGAATGAAACAGGACAGGATAGGTCAGTTGACTTCGTTGCCCAGGATAACCACAAGGGTCTCGCCTCCCCAAGTATGACGGTCATCCAGCGAGCAAAATAAGCTCCATCCCTATCATACTCAGGGTACTCATCCCTGCTCCGTGCGGGACGCTTTCGGCTATGCCGAGGGCGTCCCGCACTAACATGTTGGGACGTACGGTAGGGTTACTTCGGTACTCAGAAGAAGGCCAATTAGGTAGCTGGAGGACCTCCAGCTTATTGATCAGTGCTGACTTCTATGCGGACGAGAGTCACCGCCCGAAGTGCGGTCGGCGAGCAGGCCTTTCGAGGCGATCCGTAGCGTACGTAAAGTGAGGAGATGTGTAACTTTGTGGACTGTGCGCACCTCGCATTGGCGCGTCGCAGCTATCACATCGATACAATCCGAAATAGATAATAGAATAAGCAACTGCTCTCATGGCACAGCAAGAAGACCTCTTTAAGAAGGTGATCGCCCACTGTAAGGAATACGGCTTCGTCTTCCCTCCTCCGAAATCTACGACGGCCTCGGCGCTGTCTACGACTACGGACAGCTCGGTAGCGAACTGAAGAACAACATCAAGCGCTACTGGTGGGAGGCGATGACCCTCTTGGCTCCTAACGTCGTAGGGATCGACTCAGCGATCTTCATGCACCCCAAGATCTGGAAGGCCTCTGGCCACGTCGACGCCTTCAATGATCCCCTCATCGACAACAAGGACTCGAAGAAGCGCTACGCGCTGACGTCCTCATCGAGGATCAGCTGGCCAAGATCGAGGAGAAGATCAATAGGAGGTAGCTAAGGCTGCGAAGAAGTTCGTGAGAGCTTCGACGAAGCGCAGTTCCGCTCTACCAACGGCCGTGTACTCGAGTATCAGGCTAAGTGGGAAGAGCTGCACAGCCGCTTCGCTGCTGCTATGAACGATACCAACCTCGAGGAGCTGCGCCAGATCATCCTCGACTACGAGATCGTCTGCCCCATCAGCGGCACGCGCAACTGGACGGAGGTCCGTCAGTTCAACCTATGTTCGCCACCGAGATGGGCTCCACAGCCGACGGTGCTATGAAGGTCTCACCTGCGCCCCGAGACGGCTCAGGGGATCTTCGTGAACTTCCTCAATGCTACGAAGACGGGCCGTAAGGAAGGTGCCCTTCGGTCACGCACAGATCGGTAAGGCCTTCCGCAATGAGATCGTCGCCCGTCAGTTCATCTTCCGTATGCGCGAGTTCGAGCAGATGGAGATGCAGTTCTTCGTCCGCCCTGGTGAGGAGCTCAAGTGGTTCGACTCTGGAAGGACCTACGTCTTCGCTGGCACAAGGCTCTCGGCCTCGGCGACAAGAAGTACCGCTACCACGACCACGAGAGCTGGCGCACTACGCCAACGCAGCTACGGACATCGAGTTTGAGATGCCCTTCGGCTTCAAGGAAGTAGAGGGGTATCCACAGCCGTACGGACTTCGATCTGAAGCGTCACGAGGAGTTCAGTGGCAAGAAGATGCAGTACTTCGATCCCGAGCTGGGTGAGAGCTACGTGCCCTACGTCATCGAGACCTCTATCGGTGTCGACCGTATGTTCCTCAGCCTCGTCTGTGGCTCCTACGAAGAGGAAGCCCTCGAGGGTGGTGACAAGCGCACGGTACTGCGCCTGCCCGCAGCTCTCGCTCCTGTCAAGCTCGCTATCCTGCCTCTGGTGCGTAAGGACGGCCTCGATGCCAAGGCACAGGAGATCTACGACGAGCTGAAGTTCGACTTCAACTGCCAGCTCGATGAGAAGGACTCTATCGGTAAGCGCTACCGCCGTCAGGACGCTATCGGCACGCCCTACTGCGTCACCATCGACCACCAGACGATGGAGGATGGTACCGTCACCCTGCGTCACCGCGACACGATGCAGCAGGAGCGCGTCGCTATCAACGAGCTCTCCCGCGTACTCTACGAGGCTACTTCGCTGAAGAGCCTGCTGCGCAAGATCTAACCCCACCCAAGAGAGCTGCCCACCACTTCATCTAAGAGACAATGATGATAGCAAGATCACCACAGGCCTCGCCCTGCTTACGCTCCCTCAGCCTCACGAGCTGCAATAGCACTATCGACGTCGCCCAGGAGCGCCGTGCCACGAATGAGCGGGCCTTCCGCGCCTTCGCCGACAGCACGGACTTCCAGCGCGTCACCGTACCCGGTATCACGGGTAGTGGCTTCATCTATATGAAGGTCACCAAGGCAGGCGATGCGTCTGTCGGGGTGGACTATACCGATGCCGTCACGCTCTTCCGTGACGCCTACTCGACGAGCGACTGGATCAAGGACAACCTCAAGGCTATGCGTGTGCGCCAGACCCTTGACCTCAACTCCGTCCAGCAGGAGACCGTCGCCAGCCTCCCCGTAGGCCTGCAGATCGCTGTACAGAACCTCCATCAGGGAGCGGAAGCCTCTATCGTAGTGCCCTGGTACCTCAATACCAACAATATGCTGGAGCGTACCGAGAGCTATACCTCACTATACTACCGTGTCCGCCTCGGGAGCGTCATCAAGCCCTCCACGAACTAAGGATCCTATACCCTATAGATGCATATACTCCTCAGCAATGACGACGGCTTCCGCGCCGCAGGTATCCAAGAGCTCGCTCAGGCGATGCTCGCCTTCGGTCAGGTGACTATCGTCGCTCCAGACGGGCCCCGCTCGGGCTTCTCTGGCGCTATCACCACGACCCAACCTCTGCGCCTCAAGCACCGCACCACCGAAGGCAACCTCGCTGTATATAGCTGCGAGGGTACGCCCGTGGACTGCGTCAAGCTCGCACTGAATACCCTCTTCGTAGACCAGCGCCCCGACCTCATCATCTCGGGCATCAACCACGGGAGCAACGAGGGGATCTGCGTGAGCTACTCCGGCACGCTCGGTGCTGCCCGCGAAGGCTGCATCTACGGCATCCCTTCGCTCGCCGTGTCGCTCGATGACACCGCTTGGCACCCCGACTTCTCCGACAGCATCGACTACACCATGCGTGTGGTGAAGATGATGCTGAGAAGCCCCTACCCTGGCAGACGATGCTCTCGCTGAACGTCCCCAAGACGAAGCCCAAGGGTCTGAAGGTATGCCCCATGACTGTAGGGACGCTTCGTCGAGGAGTTCGTCCACTCAGAGGACGGCAGGGGTAAGCGTATCCACTGGCTCACGGGTCGCCAAGATCCCGCCGAGGATACCAAGCAAAGCCGACTGGCACTACCTCAAGGATGGCTGGGCGACGCTCACGCCCTCCAGCTCGACTGCACGAACTATCAGTGGCTCGAAGAACTCGAAGCCCTGGCCGAACGCTCAGCATAGCACTATGCGCTACTTCTTAGTCGCAGGCGAAGCCTCTGGCGACCTCCACGCCTCGGCGCTCATACGGGCGCTGCGGGCTGAGGATCCAGAGGCTTCGTTTGCTTTTATGGGTGGAGACAAGATGGAGGCCGCAGCAGGCGTCGCTCCCCATCGTCCACTACCGTGAAGTCGCCTTCATGGGCATCGTCAGCGTCGTCAAGAACCTCGGGAAGCTCACCCGCATCGGTCGGCAGATACAGGCTGCCATGCGTGACTTCGCCCCGATGTGGTCATCCCTGTGGACTACGCAGACTTCAACCCGCTTCATCCTCCCTACGCCAAGAAGGAGCTACGCTGTCCCGTCATCTACTATATCCTCCCCAAGCTCTGGGCGTGGAGAGCAGGGGCGCATACGCCAGCTCCGCCGCTATGTAGATCTCGGGCTGAGTATCCTGCCCTTTGAGACCAGCTACTTCAGCGACCGCGGCCTCCGCACCGAGTATAGGTAACCCTTGCGTCGATGCGAAAGCTCACCTACCTCGCTGAGCATCCCGAGCCCGTAGAGCGTGAGCAGATGCTCCTCCTCGTACCGGGGAGCCGTCAGTCTGAGCTGCGGGACAACCTCCCAGAGATGCTCGCAGCTACCGCTGCCTATTCTCAGTTGGGCTGGCGTGTCGTCATCGCTGGTGCTCCAGGTCTCACCGCTGCAGACTACGCCCCCACCTCGGTAAGTACAGCGATACCCCCATCCTCTTCGGAGATACCTACGGACTCATGCGCCGTGCCCATGCTGCCCTCGTCACCTCGGGTACAGCGACGCTGGAGGCAGGCTTATGGGGCATCCCTATGGTCGTCTGCTATCGTATGGGCGGTAGGCGCATCGCTCGCCTGGCCTTCGAGCGCCTCTTCCGTGTACCTTACTTCTCGCTGGTCAACCTCATCTTGGACCGCCCTGCCGTCCCCGAGCTCCTCGCTGACCGCGCCCACTCCGTACAGATCCTCTCGATCCTCTCCCGCCTCATCCCTGAGGAGGACCACCGCCGCACCGACCAGCTGCAGGCACTGGCCCAGCTGCAGGAGCTGATGGGTACAGAGCCCAGCGCCCCACGCGCTGCAAGAGCTATCCTGAGCTACCTCCACGAAGCGCGATAAGCACCCTACTCCACCCCTCTCTGAGCTGGGGAAAAACAAGTGGGTAAGCGTGGGATAAATAGGAGACTCATCCCCACCCTCCAGCGACGACCTTACTCCCTCTCCCCTTCCTCGGGGTGTAGATAACTCACGAGATTATCCCACCCAATCACACATACCGAGAGAGCGAGGCAGAGCGAGTGCAATCCCCGAGATGTGGATGCCTTCCCTCGACTGCGCCCAAAGCCCAGCTATAAGCGGGAACTCACTTGTGAATACCCTGATGGGCAGGAAGCGCAAAGCATTAGGATAAGTCCGTGGAGGAGCTGAGGGGAGGAAGTGGAGCCGTGAGGGGATTACCCACGATTCCACCGACTATAATAACAGTAGGAGATAGAGAGAAAATTATTCTTCCTCTATATACTTCACTTATATTAAGCACTGTGGGATAAGTCGATCAGGGAGGTCGGGAGGTCAGGGAGGCCTGGATAGGGTATGCCACTACCCTATGTTGGTGTCTTATGGTACCGACTTGTGGGACTCCACGCGGGGAACGTGGGGGCGGAGTTAACTGATCGGTGACTATCTTTGTTTCAATAACAAGAATATCTCACATCATAGTACACAAGCACAGCTAATGGAAAAAGCCCATGTAATAGGTGTAGACCTCGGTGGGACGAACACCGTCTTCGTGTCGTCGACGCCCGTGGTAATGTCGTCGTCAACGCCTCGATCAAGACTGGGTACGCACAACGATATTGAGCTCTACCTGAATGACCTCGTCACAGGCCTCAATATGCTCATCGAGCAGGTCGGTGGCAAGGACAAAGATCCGTGGTATCGGTGTAGGTGCGCCTAACGGTAACTACTTCAACGGCTCTATCGAGTTCGCCCTAACCTCCCTTGGAAGGGTAAGATCCCTTGGCTCAGATGATCCAGGATCGTATCGGTATCCCGTAGCCCTCACCAACGACGCTAACGCTGCCGCTATCGGGTGAGATGACCTATGGTGCTGCACGCGGTATGAAGGACTTCATCGTCATCACCCTCGGTACGGGCGTCGGTAGTGGTATCGTCGTCGGTGGTCAGCTCGTCTACGGGCACGATGGCTTCGCTGGCGAACTCGGTCACATGATCGTCCGTCGCAACGGCCGTATGTGCGGCTGTGGCCGTCAGGGCTGTCTCGAGACCTACACGTCTGCTACGGGTGTAGCACGTACGGCTCGTGAATACCTCACCATCCGCTCCGACGAGAGCTCGCTCCGTGAGCTGGATATCGACACGATCACGAGTAAGGACGTCTTCGACGCGGCTTCGGCTGGCGACCGTCTCGCGCTCGAGATCTTCGAATCTACAGGGGCTATCCTCGGCGAAGCCTGCGCGGACTTCGTCACCTTCTCCTCCCCTGAAGCGATCATCTTCTCGGTGGTCTCACCAAGGCTGGTGACCTCCTGATGAACCCCATCCGTCATCACATGGAGAAGAACATCCTCAAGATCTACGAAGGCAAGACCAAGCTCCTCGTCTCTCAGCTCAAGGAGAGCGACGCTGCTGTCCTCGGTGCCAGCGCTCTCGGCTGGGAAGCCAAGGAAATCTAATCTCCTTCGATCCCTATGATGACAGACGAGCCGGCGCACTGCCGCGCTCGTCTGTTGTCTTTCCCCCACACGACTTCCCCTACCCCTCATCCCTATGCACACATCCACTATCGAGCTTTAGCTACTGCCTCGCTGCGGGCAGAAGGGGCTGGAGCATGTACACGGCCGTGCTATCCACTGTCCCGAGCTGTGACCTCACTTACTTCCACAATGTCGCCTCTGCTGTCGCTTGCTTCGTCCTCGACGAGGCGGGGCGTCTCACTGTGCGCCGTGCACGTGATCCGGAGAAGGGCACGCTGGACCCTCCCTGGTGGCTTCGTAGACCCCGAGGAGACGGTGGATGATGCTGTGCGTCGAGCTACGCGAAGAGACGGGCCTCGAGGCAACGGAGGTGCGTCTACTCTTCTCGATCCCCAATGTCTACCCCTATTCGGGGTCGATGTCTATACGGCGGATCTCTTCACCTGACGCGTGTGAAGAGCTTCGACGGGGCGACGGCTATGGATGATGCTGGTGAGCTGGTCATCGTCGACCCAGCAGATCTCCATCCCGAGGCCTTTGGTCTACGCTCGATACGTGCCGGTGTAGAGCGTATCGTAGCCGATCCTAAGCTCATCGGATAACGTACCTATTTTTGTCCTATGCTCGGTAGCCTTTTGGAGTCGGCTGAAGGGGCTTTGCACCGCTCTTCATTGCGATGGGGCTCTTATCGTGCGTATCACAGCGCCCTATGGTTGGCTGGCGCCGTGGATCATCTCAGCGATGCTCTTCTTTGCTGTGCTCAATATGCACCCAGCGCGCTGCTCCACGACCGAAGCACCTCCTTCTTTTCGTCCTCCAGCTAGCTATCGGGGGTACGCTCTACTCATTCTCTCGGCGTGGGATCACGTCATCGCTACGAGTCTCTTCATGCTTCCTCGCACCAGCTGCCGCCGCGGGGGCGATGACGAGCCTCATGGATGGTGATACAGGCTTCGCTACGGGCTGCACCATCGTCACACACGGGCTGATCTGCCTGGTAGCACCCTTCCTACTCCCCTACTTGATTCGCACAGCCAGCTGCCCTTCTGGACGCTCTCAGGGCAGATAGCGCTCCTGGTGATCCGTATGGTTATGCTACCTATCGTGCTGGCATGGCTTGTGCGGGGCGCGATGAAGAGCATGGGGAAGACACCTCATCCACCGAAGAAACTTACCTACCTCTTGTGGCTCTCCCTCGCTGCTCTTCATCTTGGGGAAGAGCGTCCTTCGTCTTGAAGGAAGGATCCGAGCAGTTCGGGCTACCATCGCCTCCTTCGCTGTCGGGCTCTTGGCGTGCGCTATTCAGTTCACACTCGGCAGTCATCTGGCGCCGTATCGGCGTCGAGGAGGTCGCATGCCGTCAGTCCATGGGGCAGAAGAATACCGCCCTGACGCTCTGGCTCTGCATCACCTTCATGCATCCACTCGTCGCACCTGGTCATAGCGGGCTATATCGCTTGGCAGAACTTCTTCCTCACCTACTATATGAATCGCCGAAGCCGTCTCAAAGGCTGAGACCTCATACCACTACGCACTACTATCTCTACCACTATGAAACGCTTCCTTCTCTCCCTCCTTCTTCTCCTCCCTTCGTCGTGAGTGCCCAGAGCCTTCGTGGGGATTGGTCGGGTAAGCTCTCGCTCCCTATGGGCAAGCTCCGTATGGTCATCCACCTCACCGAAGAGGCGGGGCGCTGGTCGGCTACCCTGGATAGCCCAGACCAAGGTGCCTACGCTCTACGTGCCGATGAGGTGCATGTCTCGGGCGATAGCCTGCGTATAGAGCTTCGTAGTCTACGCCTGACCTATACTGCCGTGCGCACGGCGGATGACAAGCTCTCGGGCAACTTCCAGCAGGGAGGCATGAGTCTCCCGCTGGATATGGAGCGCTCGATCGAGAAGCTAAGACGCTCCCCAAGCGCCTGCCTCTATACGGAGGAGGAGCTAAGCATCCCCGTCTCGGGCTCGTCTGTCATTCTGTCGGGTGAGCCTTGCCCTACCTAAGACGGGGCAGGCGCCTTATCCTACGCTCGTCCTGATCACGGGAAGCGGCCCGCAGGATCGTGATGAGACGATCTTCGGCTGTAAGCCTTTCTGATATCACCCGCCGACTGACCGAGGCGGGCTTCGCCGTCTTCCGCTATGATGACCGTGAGAAGAGCACGGGTGTCTTCCTCGCCTCAAGCATCACGGACTTTGTCACGATGCTGAGGCTGTCGTCGCTGCCCTCAGGGCAATAAGAGCGTCAAGGCGCAGCGTATCTTCCTCGTCGGGCATAGCGAAGGGAGCCATATCGCTGCGAAGGTCGCTGGTCAAGACCGCTCAATAGCTGGGGTCGTGTCCTTGGCTGGGCCCTGCCTTCGCGTATGGATCGTATCCTTCTGGATCAGATGGATGCCCTCAATATCCTCGCGGGAAGAGCGAGAGTGAGCGTGCTACGCTCAGCAAAGCCAACCGCGAGATCTATCGCCTGATGCAGTGATAAGCGCCTCCGCTGGATGAGGTGAAGACACGTGCTGCGAAGGTGATGGATCCACCTCCCCGTCTTCAGCCCCGACAAGAGTACCCACGAGGCGATCCGCACGCAGATCATCAGCCAGCTCACGCCCCTACCTCCGACAGCCCTCAGTCTGGATGTCGCTGGGACGTGGCGTGCTGTCAAGTGCCCCGTCATCGGGCTCTTCGGCGAGATGGATAAGCAGGTCTTACCCACCAATGCGACCGAGCTACTGCGTCTCCAGCCCAAGGCTCAGGTGCAGGTCTTCCCGAAGCTCAATCATCTCTTCCCTGCCTTCGTCACGGGCTCGCCTATGGAATATCCTACGCTGAGAGGACACTTCTCTGCCGATGCGCTTGACTTCTTAGCGCGTTCGCTGACCGCTTTTGACAGCCGCCTCCCTACTACAAGCCAAATCATAGACGGCTGAGCGCCTCACCTCTCCTGCATGGGATGTGAGGTGCTCAGCTCGCTTTGTATTCGTTCCTTTCTACGAGATAGAGTGGGGGAGTATATACCTTCTTTGCCTCAACAATAGGATGAGGGTGGTATGAACCTATATTGGTCGACGGGCTGACCTATATAGGTCGTGACGCGAACCAATATAGGTCGTCGCGGTGACCTATATAGCTTCACTCAGCGACCAATATTAGGTTGTTGCTCCGCGTAGGGATAAAAGATGTGGACGAGTGGCAGATAAGTTTGGACTACGTACGTGGCTCTAATATCTATGTACGTGGATATTTGACGTACCTGCCTGGTCTTTAAGACTACGTGCATAGATAGAGAAAAGCCACTACGGAAAAGCGCTTTTTCCTTCGCAAGAACAGCACTTTTCCTCCGCTGAATAAGCGGAATACTCGCGATAAGGCGAGGCGCTTGCGTATCTCTTCGGAGAGGTATATCAGGGAGCTGGGCACACGATGCCTTAGCACAATAAAATAAATAGAGAGCAGGACTCTCCTGCAACAGTCTCAATATAGGTTGCAAAAGTGGGGGAGTATGGATGCGTGGGATGCACCTCGAGAGGGGCTTCTCGATACTCCATCTGGGGGCAAGATTGTGAATTATTAGCTATCTTCGCAACCCATATAGGACCACATTATAGATCATAGTTAGTAGACGATGCAAACAGTAGTCAGCGGGATCCGTCCCACAGGTAATCTTCACTTAGGTAACTACTTCGGTGCTGTACGTGCCTTCACGCAGATGCAGAATGAGTATAACTGCTATTTCTTCATCGCTGACTGGCATTCGCTGACGACCCATCCGCATCCCGATGATATCATCCGTAGTACGAATACCATCCTCGCCGAATACCTGGCGTGTGGTATCGACCCCTGAGAAAGGCTACGATCTATGTGCAGAGCGACGTGCGTGAGGTGCTGGAGCTCTATCTCTACCTCAATATGAACGCTTACCTCGGTGAGCTGGAGCGTACGACCTCCTTCAAGGACAAGGCACGCCAGCAGCCCGACAACGTCAACGCTGGTCTGCTCACTTACCCCTCCTCTATGGCTGCCGACATCCTCATGCACAAGGCTGTTAAGGTACCTGTCGGTAAGGACCAGAGCAGAATATGGAGATGGCGTGTTCGCTCGCCCGCTTCAACACCATCTACGGTGGACTCTTCACCGAGCCCCAGTCCTTCTCCCTCGGAGAGAGTGCACTGAAGGTCCCTGGCCCTCGATGGCTCAGGAAGATGGGTAAGAGCGAAGGCAATGCGATCTACCTCATCGACGACGAGAAGACCATCTCGAAGAAGGTCATGCGTGCTGTCACGGACGCTGGTCCTACGGAGCACTAACAGCGAGAGCCCGAGCTTATCCAGAACCTCTTCACGCTGATGGAGATCGTCTCCGCGCCTGAGGTCTACCAGCACTTCGATGGGCTCTACAACGACTGCGCTATCCGCTACGGCGATAGCGAAGAAGCAGCTCGCTGCCGATATCAACGCCTTCTGCGCGCCTATCCGTGAGCGCATCCTCGACATCCAGGGCGACAAGGAGCCCTCTCCGTGTGGCTCGCATCGGTGCTGAGAAGGCTCGTGAGTCCGCCTCGAAGACGATCGACGAGGTCCGTCACATCATCGGCTTCCGTCCCCCGCTACAAAAATCATTCAATTTAGATAAGATACTCCCCATGGAATTAATCGGTAAAAATCGTCCAGGTGTTTCTCCCCTGCACGGGTACCAGCAAGGCTGGCAACCCTGGCAAGTACAAGAATACATCCTCGAGACGCTCGGCACGCAGTACCCCGCAAGGTCTGCTTCGAAGTCTTCGGCGACAATGTGAATAAGTTCCCCATGCAGGTGGGTCAGGAAGTGACGGTATCTATCGACGTAGAGAGCCGTGAGTTCAATGGCCGCTGGTACACGTCTGTCCGTGCTTGGAATGTAGTCCAGGGCATCCAGCTCCCCGGTGTAGCTGCTCCCGCTCCTGCTGCCTATAGCGCACCTCAGCCTCCCGCTGCTCCCGCTGCTCCTGCCGCAGCTCCTGCTGCTCAGCCTGTAGCTCCCGCTGGTGCTGCAGATGACCTGCCCTTCTAAGCTACTGCTGGTAGACTACCGCCTGTAGACGCCAGACCCATTAGACGATCCCGTCGAGCCCTGTGCCCAAGAGTGAAGTCTAATGGGTCTGGTGGATATAGACACTTACCCCTCGCCTTGAACCCCCGCTACTTCATAGCCGATGCACCTCCTTCTCCTCGCTGTGGGCAAGACCGATAGCCGTGCGATCGAAGAGCTGACGAAGCTCTACGCTGATCGCCCTCGGCCATACCTGCCCTTCACCCTGCAGATCATCCCCGACATCCGCCGCTCCAGCAAGCTCACCCCCGAGCTACAGAAGCAGATGGAGGGAGCGGAGATCCGCGCCAGACCAGTACGTCGGATAGGGTAGTGCTCTTCGATGAGCGCGGACGAGAGTTCTCAGTACCGCCTTCGCCTCGTATATCGAGCGGGTGATGGTATCGGGTCGCGCCGTCTGGTCTTCGTCATCGGAGGCCCCCTACGGCTTCTCGGAGGAGGTCTATAAGCGGGCAGATGACCGCGTGTCGCTGAGTCAGATGACCTTCTCTCATCAGATGGTACGCCTCTTCGCTGTGGAGCAGCTCTATCGCGCGCAGACGATCTTGAGAGGTGAGCCTTATCACCACGAGTAGGTAGTGCTCATGTCTTATCTCTATACATATCACCAAGATTCTATTTCTCTATATGCGTATATGGGATCGGCTCAGGCTTGGGTAAGCCGTGCTGACCAGCGATGCTACTCTGGATACTGACGCTGGCGCTCCTCCTGCCCAATGTCGTGCTCTCCGTCGTCATGCAGCAGCCTGCCGTAGGGCGTGTGCTGAATATCCTGCTGATGCTACCGGTGTACATGCTTCTCCTGCTCTCGGCGAAGCGTCCTGGGCGTGTCTACTGGGGGCTCTTCGTCCTGGTCTTGCTCCATGCCTTCCAGCTCGTGCTCCTGACGATATTCAGTGGCTCCGTCGTCGCGGTGGATATGCTCCTGAATATCTTCACCTCGGAGCCTGACGAAGCGGGCGAACTCCTCTCAATATCCTCTGGCCCATCCTCGCAGCGGGGGCTTCTACGCCCTGACCTTCGTCGTGGCGACGCTCTCGGCTCGTAGCCGTGAGGCTCTCGCCACGCTTCCGTCGCCGTATTGCCCTCGTCTCTGCGCTCATCCTTCTCGTCGCCCTACCTATATATATAGGGCGAAGAAGCGCTTCCCCACGTGCATCTGCGTGCGGAGGTCTATCCGATGAGCGTCTTCCATAATATGTATCTGGCGACGACGAAGCTCTATGAGGTGATGCACTACGACCGCACCAGCCAGGACTTCTGCACAAGGCTACCTCGAGCGTGCCAGGACGAGCGTGAGATCTACGTCCTCATCCTCGGTGAGACGTCACGTGCACATAGCTGGAGCCTCTACGCTATCCCCGTGAGACGACGCCGCATATCGATTCGCTCCACCGTGATGGTGGGCTTATCGCCTTCGCTGACGTCCTGACGCAGTCGAATACGACGTATAAAGTATCCTCATCATCCTCTCGCCTGCTGATGCGTCTTCGGCGGAGAATCTGCCCCATGTGCAGGGGATCCTCTCGGCCTTCCGTGAAGCGGGCTTCTATACGGCCTTCATCTCCAATCAGCCAGGGAACCACAGCTATGTGGATTTCTTCGCTATGCAGGGGGATGAGCATCACCCCATCCGTAAGGAGCTTCGCCGTGAGAAGCGCCGTCTCTACGATAGCGATATGATCCCCTATCTGCAGCGCCTCATGGCGAGCGAGCACCCGAAGCTCTTCGTCGTGCTGCATACCTACGGTAGTCACTTCAGCTATCGTGACCGCTATCCGAAGGAGGATACCTTCTTCCCTGTGAAGGGGCACTACTCGGGTTCGGAGGCCGACAGCCTTGTCCTGCGCAATGCCTATGACAATGCCGTACGCCAGACGGATAAGTTCGTCGACCCGTCGTCCGTGTCCTCGAGGGGAGGCGATCGTGCCGCTTCGATGGTCTATATCTCCGACCACGGGGAGGACGTCTATGATGATGACCGCGAGCGCTTCCTCCACTCCTCGCCCGACGTCTCCTACTACCAGCTCCACGTACCGCTTCTTATCTGGGGCGACAAGCGCTGGAGAGATGCCCATCCACAGCTCTTCGCTCAGGGGCGCTCCAATAGTCGTGAGGCCGTCTCGTCGAACTCCGTCTTCACACGCTCCTCGAGCTGGCAGGGCATCCGCACATCGCTATCGCCGTGATGACCTCTCGGTCGTCAGCTCGCTTCAAGGGCGGTGTGCTTCTACCTCAATGACCGCTACGAATGCGTGCCCATCGAGGGCGCTCGAGCTTCCGAGGAGGATATCCGCCTCTTCCGTGCAAAGGGACTGCACTAGGTCCCCTGCCGAACGAGTAGCCTCGCTACATATACTACTCCCCTGGGGTAAGCAATACGTGGCCCC
>BNJU01000902.1_pt1 | contig 136038 bp, 174 predicted proteins | sample 8539281 | NCBI WGS metagenome assembly BNJU01 (sample SAMD00202456, study PRJDB9452) | human saliva metagenome | isolation source: human saliva | place: Japan | reverse complement strand
AGCAGCAGGTAATGACCCAACATTAAACATCTACAATCACGTCTAAAAAGCAAGAAGACGAGCGTAAACGACAGAATCAATATCTGTAACAAATTAGGAGGGGATTAGAGATAATGGACTTTTTCCAAAAAGAGTAGGCAACTTTTTCAGCGGTAAGGGTTGGGTAAGTGATGATGAGCGCCGACGTAAAAAGCAGCAAGTTCAAGCGCCAGTTCAACCACGCCCTCAGCCATTACAGCAGGTACAGCAACCTAACATTAACAGACTAAATGGTCTATCTGGTGTAAATACACCTGGATTGAGTGGTGGTACTAATATATTCAACTAAGCTCAGCAAAAAGTAAATCCTAATCCCTTCAACAGGCTAATCAAGCAACACAACAGCTAAACCAAAACAACCAGCCAAAGCCATTAATCCCAGAAAAAGACTGTCAATGACGCCCTAAAGTACAACCCCTCAAGGACAACAAGACTGGGTAAACAAAGAAAACAAGCAGATCCAAATCCAGAATGCCATAAACAATCCTACTCAAGTACTTAAAACTCAGGTCCAACAGCAACAGCAACAACCAAAGCCAACACCAATGGCTATTCAACAACCTCAACAGCAGAATAGACCACAAATAGCCCTCTAAGTTTTGCTAATCCGGGAAGAAATCTCTATTTACCCCAAATCAGGACAGCAACCCACGCCCTAGATATAGCAAAACAAGAGGTGACAAATATAAGGCGGAGCAGGCAGCGCGCAACAACAAACTGGACGACATTATGCGAAAAGGGGCGTTAGCAGGAGCCAGAGTACTAAGAACCGCCAAGTACGTCATTGACGCAGAGAATGGGAGCTTATTTGATCAGAAGACAAAAAGCTAGACGTGATAGCAATATTGCACAGATGGCAGGATTAGCTACTTTTGACCAGTGCGTTCAGCGGTTAGCTTCACTAAGGTGCTATTGATGGTGCTGGTCGTACAGTTGGTGATTCAGGCGATAAACTATCTCTAGCTGTCGCAGACGCCATGTATGGCATTACTGGTGATGAGTCATATGACAGAATACGAAAATATGTTGTAGAACAAGGTAAGCAACGTAACGCTCAATACGATCGAGACCTAGGCGTATTCAAGAAGAATGACACGGATGTTGCAACGGCTTACGAGGGCGGGTCAAAGCGCCCAACGATTGGCGCAAGATATAGGTACAAGTGTCAGCCACTGGCGGTGCTGTACCTGTAGCACGTCAGTTTGTGAAAATGCGGCGGACTTTATTACTAATGCAAACGCTAAGGGTAGAGTACGCGTGAGATGTTGCCATATGCGTATGGTAACGCGGCAGTTCAGGCAGGAATAGAGAAGCTTGGGCTAGACAAGGTCTTATCACCTATTGGCAAAAAGGTCTGACTAAGTTTATAACAGGTGCTATAGCAGAAGGTTCGGAAGAAGCCGCCCAACAATTTGCAGAGAATGCAATTGCTAAGCATACATACGACCCTAACCGTAAATATGAAGAAGGTGTCCTTAAGAGCGGTCTTATGGGTGCGGTCCTTGGCGGTCCAGCTGGAATGGCTAATTTTGGTGCTATGCGACAGACTGGCAATCAACCATCAAGTGCAATGACTGCACGAATGAATCAAAATGAAGCTACTGGAAAACTAGAAAAAGAGGCTATAGCTCAACGTCAAGCACGTCAATCGTCGGACGACACCTCACTCAAGCAAGCGGCAGAAGTAAATGTAGCTAATAATCAGAACAACCAATTACACCCAATCCAATCAGTGAATGTAGCTCCAGCAGTAGAAAACACTATACCTAACGCTAGCCCAGCACTAAAACAAGCCGTTACCCAGAATATGTCAGATATTCAGCACGGTGATGTAAATGCTGTTGCCACACGCCAACAAACAACAGGAATACTAGAAAACTATCTGATAGAACAAGCTACAAAAGACGTACAGAACTTAGCTAGCTCAGAAATGAAGTACAAGCTCAATCCAGAGCATGAAGCACAAGTCAGAGCGTATAACGAGCATATAACACGTTTACGACAACGTGAAGAATACTTGCGTGGTCAAGGAATGAGTGAAAATGCTCCAGCCATGATTAACCTACGTAAAGCTCAAGAGCAGGCTATATACGCCAGAGATCATATCGGTGAAGTAGATGAGAACGGATTGAAGTATAAATTAAGCCCAGAACAAGAAACGTTCTTCAAGGACTCTAAGATCCGAGACAAAAATGGCAATCTGAAGACTGTATACCACGGCACAGATGCAGAGTTTGATGTATTCAATCCAAACAATACATCATCTAATAAGTGGGGTGCTGGTAACTATTTAGCGTTTGATGAGAACGCAGGCAAGAATTACGGTAAGAACGTAAAAGAGATGTATGCAAATATTACATCTCCAATTAGCGATAAACAAAAGACAATCTCCTTTGATCAGTATGATGCCCACCATCGACGGGTAAATAACGGCGAGCCAGCATATCGTGAAGATTATGATATGTACGATAACGACATGGATTTGTTGTGGGATATTACTGACAACGGGCAATGGAAAAAATATGCTCAAGATATCAAAGACACCACTGGCAAAGATGGTGTGATTATGGACGATATGGCGATCACCTTTAGCCCAAATCAAACCAAATACACCAACAATCTCAATCCAACAGACTCTCCAGATATGAGGTATAAGTTAGGTGATAAAGAATATAACTTCACCCCAAGTAACCTTAATAGATTAGATGCCGATGGCATAAACGTTATAAACACTATTAACAATACCCCTTAATGAGGAGCTAGACGGTTTTTAATTCATGAAGGTACAACTATAGAAGAAATCCGTGAGGAACTTTATTACAATAGGGACTTTAGCGATGCAATCAATAACGACATCTACGATACAGATATAGATGTAGACGAAGCTATGAACTATGTCGATAAACTATAGAGAGTGCAGTTGACCGTGCAGGATTACAGCCAGACCCAGAACTAAGTGGTTATGAAGAATCACGCCCGCTTGTCCCAAAGGACTTAGACTCAAGGGATGATGCCGCATTTGGTATGGATCAGGCGCTAGATGATATAACAGGTGGACTTGAACAATCGCACTCAATATATGCTGGTCTAATGCCTAGTCGATATGTACCATTTTTGATTATCAGGTAAGATTTGCCAATCACAACAATGACTATTTCAATACGCACCAACATGTTTTCGAAGACCAAGATCTACAGAGCGGCAAATACTCGACTGAACAGATCCAAATTGACGCCCTAACAGATATGCAGGAAATACTACACCGTGAGGATACTCAAGGGAGTATTAAAAGCATATTTGAAAACAATGACATCACGGGAAGCACTAGACCAATTAGAATCTGAGATTAAACCACCTGCAAGAGATGGTATTAGGAAGGGGTCATTCCAGTATCTAGGGCAGAAGTTAGATATTAATGAACTATCTACAGACCCAGACGTTGCGACTAAGACGTTTACTGACTTTATAGACAACGCCCTCAGCCAGAAAAAGCCGAAGTTGAAAGTAAATTACGCTACAAAATATCAGAACGCGTCGAAACTATCAAAACAGAAATTGCCGACCAAGGAAAACTACTAGCATGCCACCTACAACTGACAGGGTGATGAGAACCTTGTATTTAATGAGTGGCAAAATGAAATGCAGAAGAGACATTAGGTTACTACGATCCAAAGACTGACCAAATCAACCTAAACAAGCTTACAGAAGACACCCTAAACCACGAATTAGGGACATAAATTACTTACACGTGTAGAAAACAAACAAGACTTATTAAACTCTATCCGTGAGTCTTATGGGGATGACTATTTAATAAACAAATACGGCAGTCAATATGGAAATGACCTAAACCTACTAGCAGAAGAACAACTAGCCGACGGATTCAGCGATTACTACAACGGAAGACTAAATGGTGAAGATAAAAGTACGGCTAGGCACTAGATTAGGGTATTCCTCAAAAAGTCTTAGCAGTATATGACCGAATTACTGAAGCTATTATGGGACTTGTTGGTAAACAAGACGCCATTAAACAATTTTACGCCCAAATGGAAACGGGAAGTTCAGAACTGAACTGTTCGAAATCCCGAACAGTTGGCAAAAATGCTAACCAGCTAAATAGCGGGGCATCTTATAAAAATCCATGAAACGCCAAATGGAAGGCTAGTAGAAATTGAGGGAATCACTTAAAAGGAACACCTGCAAAAATATTCCTCGTAAGGTGCGTGAAAGTTATCAGGAAGGGTTCCAGGGCAATGCTTATCCAATTGGTGATACTGGAGATGTAGCAAAAGTTACAGCTCGAAGCAAGAACGAAAATATCTCATCAGCAGTCTACTATGGGCGCTGAGGATTACAGAACTAAGGCAGCCGCCGCACATCAAATTGATGAATTGATGAGTTCAATGACACGCATTAAACACGCACCTAATTTGAAGAAGACACAAAAACGCAATGTTGCTTCATATACGTGCGGTGATGTTGCCGTAAAGATTGGCGATAGACAGTTTACGGTGAGGTTAATATAGAGAACTGGAATAACGGTAATAAAACCCTATACGATATATCATCTATAAAGAAACATCCTCAGAGGATAAACCTCTTAAGGGGAGGGGATATGCAACTCCACTATAGCAAACAATGCTCAAGATGTCAATACAGACAACCGTTATCAACATCCTCTTCAAGAAACTATTAACGAAATGGAAGCCAACCCTAAGCCTAGAATGACTAGGGAATTAAGAGGGCTATAGACGAGTTTATATACGAGAATATGACCAGAATCTATTCCTAGAACATAATGACACAAACATCCTCGGAAGTCATGGATTGACGTGGGTATCCCACGCATGCATGTAGACGACCTACGACACCACCTAGGAAAAGAGTTGGCTGGAGACTTACCATCTAACTATAAACGCCGTACTGGTAAGCGAGATATCGATACGGTTGCTCAGGAGATGAGGTGTGACGATATCGACGCATTTATCGATGAAATTAAGCGAGTAGCTGAAGCACGACGCGCAGAAAGAGAGAAAAGACCCTATTGGCAGAATGGCGTAGGGATCCAGACGTCATTAAAGAAGCTCAGAAGATGATTGCAGAGCGACATGCTGAAGAGGCTAGATAGAGGCTGAAGCAAAAGAAAATAGAAGAAGCGAAGGCGGAAGAGAACGACGTACTGAAGAGGGCTAAGGCAGAAAAAGAGCGAATTGAAAAGCAGCGGGCACTAGAGAAATACTAAATAGAGGGATTAGATGAAGGTCCAAGACATAAAATAGCAGATATAGTACATAATGCTAGTGTAGCTACTGGTATTGACGAAAAAGCTGTATGCAAAACAATTTGCTAAGTTGGCTGAACAGAAGGGTTATGATATTACTGGAGAAAAGGGCACTACTGAACACCAATGCACGCTGGCAGTATGCTAGATGAAAATGGACGATTACGCCCAATAGACGAAATAGCACCAGAAGTAAAAGAAAAGATTAAACTACCTGGAGCGAACACGGTCCCAGCACCTACAACTACTGCAAATACAGCTACCCACAATGCACGACAGATGATCTATAAGGACGAGAAGGGTGCGTACCATTCATTCTATGAATACAGAAACATCTTTGGTAAATGGCAGCGAACAGGCGCCGAAGCACCAAAAGTAACTTCACCACTAGAAGAAATTCATAGACGATATTAGATCAGACAAGGCAGTTAATGATGAAGCTAAAGCGTGCATTTGATGACGGTCTAGCTATTCAGTATATGGAGAGAAAACTCTAAGGGTGTAAATGCTGAACTAGTAGAGTGCTTTTGATGGTTATATGCAAACTGGAGACAAAAAGGCATATCGTCCAAGCGATAAACTAGTTACATTCGATCCAGACAAACACTATATAGAGTCTGGTAGAGTAGTGGATGCACAAACTGGTCAAATTCTAGGTAACTATATTGAAATGACCCCTGACGGCAACGTAACTATATATGCGGGTAAAAAGAAGATGAACCTGAATATGCACGATATTGACTTCAGTAAGATTAAGGCGAAGCGTTCTGGTGCAGGTCAAACATGGACTACTGAAGGATTGATAGACCGTGTGACAGGCTCGTTGAGGCGAAGCAATAGCCTTGATTACTTTAGGAAGGGTGGCAATAAAGCTAAAGAGGCGTTACTGAATATTATGTCTGAAACACCTCGTCAAGCTAATGCCGCCGCAGTAAAAGAAGGCAACGCCATCGGTGAACAGATAAAAGATTATCGTAAAAACTTGCTAAAACAAGCCAAAAAGCACGGTCCACTAAAGCGCCAAATGCTACAAGACGCCGTATATGTAATTGAACCATCGCGACCAAAACGTGGCGAAAAATCACCATCATATGATGAACGCTTGAAAGTGTTTGAAGACGTTTATGGAAAGAGTGCCGCTGAAGCTCTGGATCAATACAATAGCTTCTTACGTGCTGTATATAAGAACTTACTAGCTCGCCAAAACGAAAAAAGGGTAGAGTTAGGTAAAGACCCAATTATGGAGCGTAAAGACTATATTACGCACCTAGGAGAAATGCAGTCTGGCGAGGGATCTATCGCGGCTATGTATGGCGGCGCTAAAAACCTTCTGTCTGGCGGAGATGTGGCTATTGAATCTCGTAAATCACTACCGGCTAAATTAGCAGGTCGTACAGGACTATTTAAGCCAAGCCAAAAGTTTAATCAATTCGCTATGCAACGTGTAGGTGACGTAAAGCCAACAGATCCATTTACGCCGCTAATGGAATACAGCAAGATAGCCCTACACAGCATTCATATGACAGATGCTATTACAATGAACCGCTCACTGGAAGTGGCAGTGCGTGCGGCTAGTGAAGCACGACAAGAATTTGCAGGTCAAGGGTACTAGCGGTATACAAAAAGCTAGCTGACAGAGTAGACGCCCTGTATAATTCGGCTGCTTCTGGCAATGTTAATGCTGAAGAGCTAACGCAAGTAAGAAATAAACTATACGGATTAGAACGTACATTGGTCCGAAAGATAGACGGCATACAAGAACTTAGTCGTCTAGTTAAAAAGCTGACAAGTTTGGTGTAGAAAAAGTTAGACGCAAAAAGATATAAATAGTCTAAAAGAAACCACCAGCAATGTGGCTGAAAGTCTCAGATAAGATGCTTAATGACGTAAACTTTATGAAGCTAATGTCTGATAGCGCAAACGGACTGACTCAATTTGTCGGATTTGTCCAGGAACATGCAAACCGACTAGCTGGAAGACAGACCCATTCAACGATTAGTAAACGATACAGAACCGAGTCTTGGGAGTAAGTTTCTAGGTGCAACTGGTAGAGGCATTAATGAAGCAGGCGGCACTATCTAAGATTGTCGGCAATATGAATTCAGTAGTAGCTCAGACGGCATCACTACCTGCTCATATTCTCTGCAACCAACCCGAAAAGCATTGATACAGGCATTCAAGCTAAAAACCGTAAAGCTATATTACAAAAATCTGATGCTCTAGCCCTAAGGTATGCAGACGATAACCTGACGGATGACACCAAGTTTGAAAAAACTATGAAAACTGCTGGTATTCCTATGGAAGTAGTTGAAAGAGCGTTATTGAATACACCTTCTTAGCTAAATATAATCAGGCAATCAATAATGGACTAAGTGACGCGGATGCAGTTAGATACGCAGAACGATTCATTAACGACATGTAACCTTACGCGATCAGATAAGCACCCACGAGCATATAATAGGCTATGGTCTGCATCATTCTTACAGTTCACGCAGTGACACAACAGAACACGTTATGTAGGAAACAGATGTCTCAATAAACAGAGGGTGGCACTCGCTGTTAATACGGCAGTGCATATAGTGCGATAGAAGCGCTAACTGGAAATAAGCCAGGGGTTGATCCATTAGGTACACTGATTGAGATTGTAGGCGACTGGCTAAGTGGTGGCGATGATGACGATAAAGACAATTCAGTACAAGCTAAACTAGAGCGTACAATCCAAAAAAGTAGCTGGTCAAGCAGTTACAGCCGCACCTATAGCTACAGCTATAGTTAATACCGCGACAACAAGACGATCGCAAGAAGCTATTCGGCAAAGAGAGCAACTTAGGACGTTACGACGGTACAATACCAGTTGTTGATTTACCTCGTAAATTGATTGACACTAAGGGTAAATTGGATGAGGCAGCTAAAGCGCGTGAAGATGGCGATGATGATAAGGCAGAAGCAAAACTAAAGACGCCATGTATAACATCCTGGGTCAATTACCAGCGGGTAGCCAAATCAAAAGAAAACTCTTCAGGGTATTGCGGCAGCTCACTCTGGCGAAGTAAAAGACGGCAAGGGTGAGACAAAGGTTGAGTTTGAAAAAGACAATCCATTTAATCTGGTCCAAGGTGCTCTATTCGGTAAAAACGCACTAATACCAGTGCAAGTAGAAGAAGGAAAGAATTCGTGGGTCAATATGTTTAAGGCTGGTAGTCTAGTTGCTAACGCGTCTAGCGGCCTGCAAATAAACATGCCAACCAACAATAACCCACGCAACAAAACAAGCAACAGATAATCAGATAGACCTACAAGGACTAAAGCAAAGAAAGCCGCTTCAATTAAAAAGAAACTAAAGAAGGGCGACTATACATTCCAAGACGGATTGTTAGTAAACAAAAATGGTAACGTAGAAAAAGGTGTATACAAAAAGCTTGCTCAATCTCAAGGACAAGGCGATGAAGCTTATCGCAACTGGATGAAGGCGTATGATATTGATAAAACATCAACTATTAAAAAGAGTTCACTTCATTCAATGCAACATTAAACAAACTACAGAACGGTACAGAGAAAGGTGAGATAAAGCTAAAAACTGCCGTCAATATGATTGACTGGTAAATACAAAGACTTGCAGACTGGGTAAAAGAGCGCTACTACAAAGAATCTGGATATACAAAGGATCAAATTGAGTACGGTGCGATGACATCTCATAACGAAGTAAGCCTGATGGACAATTACTGGCGTCAAAAAGGCTCAAGAATCATCACACGAGGATCTAATACAAGAACTAGCCAATGGTCGACGAAAGAGTATTACAGGACAAATGTTTGCTAAAAATGGTGTAATCAACAAAGCTACGTGCAGAAGGTTACATCACTAAACAGGAAGCACGCGCCCTTAATGCTACTCAGTTTGACACTGACGGCAATAAGATAACCAAAGATACCTCAGGTGGCTCTGGACGCTCAGGCGGTGGAAGGGGTAGAGGACGAAGAGGTGGTAGCTCGAGTGGTCGCGGTAGCGTCTCCATTATCTTCTGCAATTACTAAGAGTATGAGTCTAACATCTTCTGCGCCAAAAGCTAACGAATCATCCGCAAAAAACACAAGTATAAACCAAATCGGACAAAACCTAATAAGCAAGACTAACACTCAAAAACAGATAACTAATACATTAAAAAGTGGAATGGTGCAAGCACCAGCAAAAACACGCGAATCCGCATTAAGAAAGCATAATAGTGATAATTATGATATAATATAAGCAGAAAACAGCGTGACCTAAAAGACACGGAGCGTCTGGCAATAATAAGCCGGCTCCGTGTTTTTAATTAGGAAAAACGCCATGAACACTACGCAACTTATATCGGCAGTCATGCTGAAAGCTACTGGTAAGGTGCGCAACCTACCAGAAACAGACAAGAAATACCAGAAAATACTAGTGTATTGCTAACATGTATATCCCTGTATGGCAAAGTGAACCTAATGTTGATTGGCAGTCTTTATATGACCCTAATTACGATATCGGAACACTATCGACGAATCAGGAGATATGATATTGACTTTACTAAGGTTGCCAAGATAAGCAACGTATACGGCGACACTATAAAGGTCAAAAAGACAATCAGATTAAAGAATATACTACAGTGCCACCAGAACAAGCAGGAATGTATAAGGGGGCAGGACTGCTGCACTATCTCTGGGAATAAACTAGTATTTATCGATCCTATACAGTGACGACCCAGTACTTGGAGGTCAAATAACAATACCTGTATATTTACGCGCCCACTGCTATGCAAAGCCCAAGCGATATGGTCCCAGTAGACAATCCAATGTGGCTAGTGGTGATGTGTGCAGCTGAATATGCTCGCAACGACATTCTTTTACAGAACCAATATGGCAACCTCATCAATGAAGCCAACCAGCTAATGGAAAAATGATAGAGAATAATGCTAGCCAAGCTAGATATGCACCTCTAAGTATGATTCCAGGAGTGTCTGACATGCTAAAACCCCTAGCAATACTAAAAGCGCCAAAAATACAGCGGCTGTCGGTTGAGGACTGGACAAACGGCGTAGTCACTGCATTTGATGATGGTCGCTCACCGCTAAGAGGTCTAAGGTCGTCTGAGAATATGATATTGGATCAGGACTCTGTCATTACTGTGCGACATGGTACTGCTAAATACGGTCCCCAACCATTAGGAACAGTCTTAGGGTGAATTGGCTGAATTTCCTTAGCTACTACTAAAAGACGGATCTGTAAACTGGCTAGCTTGTCTTCAAAGAATAAACGGCAAAACAAAGCTATGTATAGCTAGAGGTGAAGACCTAGCGTGGCAAGTTATAGAAGGTAAAGAATATCACGAGTCCGCCCGCGGTCATTTCAAGCAGATACGCAACAACCTTCTAGTCATGAATGGAGAAGATACTCTTAGCTACTTAGATATACCAACAAAGAAGATAGTAGCATTTCAGAAAATATCAGACCCAGCAAAGCCAATACTAGATAAAACGTAGGGCTAACTGGTACAGGATTTAAGGTGTTTTATGCAGTTACTTTTAACTCTACTGTTGGTGAAACCGCAGGATCGCCTCTATTATCTCAAGCAATCTCTACAGACCGAGATATGTGGAACGGTGAAAAACATAACCTATCGGTCAAGCGTCCAGATAGTACAGAAGCTAAGTCGTGGAATATTTATTGTGGTGTTGGTGTTGACGGCGGCGGCGAGCCTACACTTTATCGTCTAGCTGCCGCACTACCAATGGATCAGACAGTATTTGTAGATAATGGATCGCGTAGCCTAGACATGTCAGTACCTCTACCAAAAGACAATAATACGGCTGGTCCAAAAGCAACACGAGCCGATGTAGTCAATGGCCGTATATGGATGACTGGCGATAAAGACAATCAATTCTATGTATGGCGTGGTGGTGATTATGGTCATGAGTTAGATTTCTCACCTGGATATGGCGGTGGATATACGCCAGTAGGGAATGGTACCAAAAGAAGTACCATTTGCAGTACGACCATATCGAGATGGTAAAGGAGACCCTAAAGTAACAGTCCTAGCTAACGGTACAAACGGTACTGGTAAACGATTCTATATTACACCAACAAACATTACTTATGGTGAAGACACTATTACAGTCTGGCAAGTACAAGAAGATACTGGTGCTGACGGTACAGATAGCCCTGACGCTGTAGTCATTTACAATAACGACCTACTATATCCAAAGCCGTGGTGGATTTAATACTACAGGAACTCTACCGCAATTACAGAACGTCCTATCTACAAGACGAATTACTAACACTATTCAAGACGCCATTAGCAACCCTAAACAGTAAAGCTATAGAAAAAGCCGTAGGTCTAGCATTTGAAGGTCGCGTGTATTGGGCGTTACCTGTTGCCACTGACTACAACAACCAGATATGGATTTATGACACTGACCGTAGAGGTGCGTGGATGAAACCGTGGAGTATTCGTGCTGACTGGATGACACTGTATAACGATAACTCAGGCATAACTCACTTCTAATAGTTCAAGGAAACAAGATAGTCGAGCTATCTAAGGGTAACTACAGTCGACGATGGAAAGCCGTTTAACACTAGCGCACAAAGTGGTCAATTGCGATTTGAAGAAACTGGAAGAGATTGGGCGCGTGTGCTCAAGGTGGTATTTGTGCTACTCAGACCTCAGGGGCGTATTAATCTTACCGCCACTATTAAAACTGAAGACGGATTACAGACGTTTACAGAGACAAGATTTTTCGAGCATCTTCAAGTCGTACTGGATGGAGCAGAGCCAGGCGTTGGTTGGAGTTCTATCGGATGGAGTGAGGTGAGAGGCACACCTGAAACCTTTAACTCTGCTAGCGAAGAGGTGGAGCTAGAGGTAGATGAGGACGCTCACTGGGTGCAGTATGGCTGGAGTTCATCAGACCCTGGCGTAAGTTACAGCATATCGAGAGTGGTATTTGAATACGTAAATATTGGCACTGAAAGACCAAAGCTAAAGGAGGAATAATAAAATGGCAAGTGTTAGTGACAAAATTACAAAAAGTAAAGATGGTAGCAACCCTAACGTAGCGACAGTAGTTACCCACGACCCGCAAACTCGACACCCTATCTGTGAGATAGGTTGACTGGTTGGACTGAAGATACTGCTGTGCATTTTATGACATATAGAGTGAGACTCAACTGGTAAAGTGGTCCCAGGTAGCCAGAGAGACTGGAAGGGTATGGCAAATAAGGCTACTGGTCAGATTATTAGTTTACATCAGAATAACGCAATAGATGATGGCAACTAGTTGGAGATATTGTTCAAGCTGGTCCTACTGCCAGCTGGGCGCAAAGACCTAGCGAGGCAATGCTAGAATCTCATAACAGCGACGGTTCTCTAAAAAGAGGTGCTGTAGGGGCTGAGAATATAGCCAAGATAGTATTACAAAAGACGCACTCAAGAGGGGTCTATTACAGCCGACAAGATAGACTTTACGACAATGCCAGACAATAAATACAAGACTACTGAACAGGACACTGGTCAAAAATGGATTGACGGTCGACCTATTTATCGCAAGGTGGTGCGTGGCACTGTGAATATGACAGGTGGTTTTAATACGTCAAACTTGCCACATGGTATTCAAGGTCTAACAAGCGCCTGGGAGCTCATACGCTACTATGGAAATATGCGACTATCTGGCAGTCTTAACTAATAGCCCTATCAAGCAAGCGTTGCCATACATTGAAGCGCACACCAATCAGGTGTTACCTCAATCGACCAAACGAATATCACTATTTCTGGTAGCTGCAGCAGGAAATTCAGAAGTTAGTATTGTTTTTAGAGTATGTTAAGTAACTAGACAGTACCTACTGCAATCCAAGAGATGCCGTGGTTAGCACCACCAAAAACGCCTGAGGTTGAGGCTGTGATAGTAGTACCTGTCTGATTAAATGCTCCACATTCTATGTTTGTACCAGCACCAATTTTCTGGTCGAAACTCTCTGGAGATGTTAGCGTCTTAAATGTATATCCGATTAAGACAGGGTATAACCGCGTATACTTCCTTAAATTTTTAGGAAAAAGTAACCTGTATAGACTGTTGTTTTCCGCCGTTTCCTAAGAAATAAACCCAGCCGGATTGAATGATTATGCTACCTGTTACAGTCTTATCAGAATTGTTATTTTTATAAGATAATATGGTCGTAGAATCTATCTTGTCTGACCAATGTATAAATGGTAAAATAATAATATAAATTAACCAGTGTGATCTCAAGAAACGGAAGCACGTATAAAGACGAAAGGCTTCCGTTTTTATATGCTCAGGATCAAACACAGACCTAAGTGAACGCCTAGTCAAACTAGAGGTGTTCAATGAAAAATAGCAGAACCATCATTAGCTCAAATATTAGCTAAACTAGACGGACTAGTAAGTGAGTCTGTATATATGAGCGAAATAAATATGTAGATGGAAAAATAAATGATATTGAAAAAGAATATCAAAAGCAATCCAAGACCATAACGACACACTAGATGGCAATATCTTCATAAAAAGCCATCGTTACTGGCGAAAAGAAATTCGTAGGCGTAATCATCAAATACACAGGTTTAACCGTACTCATAGGTGCAGTAGGGGCTCTTTTTGCTTACTCAATTTTACCCATTTTATTCAAGATAGAACACCCGTTGAAGTAATAGAAAAAAGTAAAGGAGGTAACAAAAATGATAGAAAAGCACTAGCTTGGTTCTACGCACGTAAAGGTCAGGGTTTCTTATTCAATGGAGAATCAGGAATGGTCCAAATTCATACGACTGCTCAAGCTCTGTATATCACGCATTAAAAAGCAGGTCTTTTACCTGCAAGCTACTGGATTGCCAATACAGACACTCTATTCGACGCTCTGGAAAAAAGAATGGCTGGGTGGGATTGCCTGAGGACGCAAACGGCAGAAGCAGACACACAACGCGGAGATATTTTTATCTGGGGTATTCGTGGTAATTCAGGTGGTGCTCTTAGGGCATACAGGAATGTTTACGGATACAGATAACGTAATTAACTGTCGCTATCAGGTAGGTATTGTAATAGACAATCATGACTGGCTTTTGGAGTGCGTCAGGATACCCACCATACGCTTTTTACAGGTATGTAGGCAAACCAAAAAAGCTAAACATGTAGCACTGCCTGAAGTGTATTATGCAGATGAAGAGCAACTGTATTCGACTTACGACAAATTAGATGTAACCGATTGATTGATGAGTTTGATTGGGAAGATAACGGCGTACCTATCTCTGTAGCAGTAAAGACAGATAAAGACGGCTATCTGCTGGACGGTGAGGATAAATACAGGAGATTACTTCGAATTGTCGGCTCAACAGAAGTGTTAGACGAAACTACACGAGAATAACAAACGCACCTACAACTGAAAATGGCGGATGATGGGATTTGGGTATTAGCAGAGCAGTACGTGAATTAGCGAATGGGGACGCAGGCACACCACGACCAGAAAAACGACCTGTGGTTGCACCTACTTGAAGATTGAAGCCAAAGATCAACCAAAAGTTGCACCTGTAGCACCACAACCTACAAAACGAAGACGTGATGGATCTATCGCTAAATTAAGTCAAGATATCGCTAAGAACAAAAAGCCTATTAGAGAAGATTATCGATTTTCTAATGAGTATTTTTAAGTTTAAAGAAATAAGGAGGAAATATAAGAAACTACCAAATATAATGCACTAGAAGAATTGCATAATGAACTGAATCGCGGCACGCCAGGCGACGAAGTTTCTCTTAATATCGCGGGCAAAGAGGTACTGAAAATCAAGTTTCAAACTGGCGGCACAGCTACCACAGAACGCAACGGTGTATTTATTGAGGACTTGCTTGTGTAGCCTACTCAAAACTAGCAGACTACAACCGAGGATTACCTTGTCGTGAAAACAGTTTAGCTCTTACGAAAAATTGAGGAAGCTATTATGTGGCTGGCTAATCGTAGAGGTTGAGCGTGAATCTCGCGGCGTGTACGGTACTGAGGAAAAAAATAGTAGGAGGAGATATGGAAAAGATTAAATTATTATTAGTCCAGAAACTAAAAACGGTCGAGCAATGAGGACATTTTTGCAAGGACTATTGGGACAATGGAGCATTCACAGTATGCAGCAGTCCTGAGTTTGGCAAATTCATCGCAAGCTTGGACAGTCTAACAGGACATACGGTATTCTCAGCAGTCATTGCGGTTATTGCCGCGACTATTAGCCGTTTAATGCCAGTCATCAGGGGCAATAGTTGAGCTGTTGAAAGAAAAATACAAGGAGAAAAACAATCGAGTAATTCGGAAATTCCGAACAACTGAACAGTTCGGAAATCCCGAACAGTTGACTGAACGTAAAAATATTTGCTAGGATAGAAGTATCAATTTCAGATTGCCGGCCTCTATCGATTGAAAAAGGTTTTCTTTCGATTGGGGCCGCTTTATTTGCCCTGAAATACTAAAAATAGGATTTTTCTGTCAAGCCCTTAGCACTATGGACTCTGTGGAAAACTCCTCGGAAATGTAAAACGCCAGAGCTAGTAATGGTGCTAGTTAGCTGTTGGCTCAAAAATTTGGAGGGTTAACAGAGGTGAAAAACCACTAATATTAATTCTAATGCTAATGCAAAAAGTTTCATAGAAACTATAATTCTAATTCTAATACTAATATTAGTCGTGATAGTATACTAAATCTAAGCAAATAGAGAATATGGCGACTAGATTATGTCAGATGTTCGGGAATGAACAATACTTGCATTTTACTGTAAAGTATTCTGAAATTACCAGAAGCTACAGTTTGGCAATTAGCAGAAACTGCACTAGAAGCAAAACAACTCCAGGACGATTATTTACGTATTTATGTAAAAAGGCAGGCGTATGAGTTTTGACACTAAGGAAGCTAGACGTAAACTTATTGAACGGATTAATAAGGCTAAAGCAGATAGAGAACAACTTAGGCTATTGCGTAAGAATAAAAATGGCTGTGATCACGAATGGAAGGTGTACAAACAGATTATCAAGATTGATCATTTTGCTACTGTCATGAAGGGTCAAATACGTAAATATAGCGGTCCAACTTCACCGTATTTTATAGTTAAAGGATGTCATAAATGTCATGAAAAAGCATTACATTGACTTAAAAATCTGTAAAAATAGAACAATTGGGGCGTAAAGGTTACAAATTAAACCTAAGTCACTCTAAGGAGAAGAATGACCGCACCAATTCTATCAATTACAACATCAAGAGCTACTGTAATAAGTGAATTACAGAAAAATAGATGAAGTACTAGACGTAGATTATCAGACAGAGAATATCAGAGAGCTAGCGTTTCAATTTATCCATTATTCAGCAATAGTCGAAGATATGTCACCAGCTACAGTAGCTACTAGAGTAGTACGTCTTAAACAATTTGTTAATTTCTGTGATGAATTACACAAGACTAATATAACCGAGCTGTCGCTTAGATGGCTCGACTTTTTATTTTTATGAATACAGAAAAACTCACGCAGCTTCAACTACAAACTCAACAAAAACGAGTAATAAAAGCATTCTTCAAATGGTGCAATGAACACATGAATCTAGACTGTATTAATTCTGAGCTTATTAAGTCACGTAAGAACGCTAAACCACGACCAAGATATATACAACATCATGTTATACAACTAGTACTCAACAGGACGTCAAATAACGCGAAAGAGCGACACATAAACATGCTAATAGATTTTTGCATACGACACTGGATTACGTATTTCAGAGATTGCCAATGTTAGCTATAGGGATATAGATGGATTGAACTTATACGTAAAAGGGTAAGGGTTCTAAGGATCGTACAGTATTCCTAACTAAACGATTAAAAGACAAGATAGATGAATTCGCGACAGACTACAACCGATTATCTGGTCCTCTATTCAATACAAACGATAAAACAGCTAGAGTATGGATCCAACGAGCATTTAAGAAATATGCAGATATTCATATCACCTCATCAATTAAGACATAGTTTTTGCAGTGCGTCTTCTAATAGCTGGTTGCGATCTTATGACAATACAAAAATTACTTGGCCATCGCGACCTATCTACGGTCCAGATATACCCTACAAATTAAAGATGATCTGGCAGAGAGTCAGTTCTATAAAGCAATGGATCACGCTCAAGGCTATTGACATATTTAGTCATATATATACTGGTGACAGTTGAGAAAGACATACACTTTCCAAGCAACTTTACCAATAATTTCAAAGGCTCTCTACCAAACATTGAAAATGGCAGAGAATTTGATTGCTACCATATAATTGTTGTGGTGGACAGTCGTAGTTATGGGGAGGCGCACCTCACCAAGTTCCCACGATTGGAAAAATTAAATTCTTATAAGTCGTTCTGATGTTTGTCAGGACGATTTTTGTTAGTAGAGCAAAACCCGCTGGAAGTAGAGAGCCAGCGGGTTTTTCTGTTTGAAGAGGTTGGCAATCTGAAATTGATGACCTCTTGTAGACAGAACTAACTACACTGACTGCATTGAAAGATATAGCTCAATCCGACTCAATAGCGAGAATTATAGGAGTGACGGAGATTAGCTAGAACAATCAAAGCACATATGTCAGAAAGTGATCTTTAACAATTAGGGCATCAATAAACTATTAGCGGCTGTGTCGGTGGGTGCGTCTCGTGAGTATCTATAAATTTAAGAAAAGCCGCCACCCACTAACTCAGTCGCTAAGCGAACAATAAAGGAGAAATAAAATGAAAAATAATACAAAAAAATATCAACGAATCAAAGAAGAATAATATCAACTGGAAAACAATTGCTTGAAAAGCTAAATCAATCTTATTAATTATCATGATTACTGCCGCTATAGCATTTTACGCGGGTATTCAATATCAGATCAATAAGACAGAGGAAGTGGATAATAAGGTCCGTCAAGCAACATTACAGTTAAAAAGTAACTCAGAGTCACAGCTATTTCCGAGATAGATAAAAGCATGCAAAGACAGATCCGAAAGTCGAACTAACCGTGCCGCAACCAAAACCAGTTGCGGTATCGAGCTGCGAATTGGTTCGACGGGAACTGTCAAAATATTCAGGATGGGATGTTAGCCTAATGCTAGCTATCGCTAAGGCTGAGAATAGAAGCTGTAATCCGCTTTAATCATAATCTTACCAACTCTGAAAAATCACGGAGTATGTGTTGGTAGTTATGGTGTATTGCAGGTTGGCTGTCTGCATTTTCAACCTTACGATGATAGAAACGATACCGCAACAGTTGTAAGGGTTGCTTATCGAGTTTGGCAGTCTCAAGGCTATAAAGCATGGACTACATATCGCACAGGGGCGTATAAGGAGAATCTATAATGGCTGATAAACAAAGTTTACTAGCTGGAGTGAAGCTAGAGTATGAAAAGTTGAGAGTGAAGACTACTTAATAAAACGTCTTCGCAATTGGCGCAATCGTATGCGTCGTAAACAAAAGGACAAGCAGTAATGTATATAAGAGCAACTCACAAGAAGTTTGACTTAGAAAGCATTAAGACTGTAGCCACTTGTCCAGAGTGTAAATCTAAGCATCTCATGATATCCAGAGGAAGACTCACTTGTCGTAATTGTGGTACTGAGATAGAGCAGGCTTGGTAAGACTAATAAATACGGCGCTAAGCGCACTGAGATGAATGGTAAGATATACGATTCAAAAGTTTGAAGCACAAGTAGCCGCCGAGCTAGAAATCGAAAAGAATCTCGGCCAGATAAAAGATTATGACACTCAATACAGAATAGAAGGTTGGGTCTATGACGAAAACGGCAATCCAGCATTCCCATATCGTCACAAAGTAGACTTTAGAATACATAATCTAGACGGATCATTCACTTTACGTGAAGCAAAAGGTGTAGAAACTGATGACTATAAATGGCGTCGTAAGATCCTAGAGAAGGTGTGGTTACTAGCCCACCCTGAATATACATATGAAGTCGTATATCAGAAGAATAGCAAGCGTTATAAGCGAAAAGGAGCGTCTAGATGATAACTCAAAGAAAGAAAGCAGTACTTGCGTTATGGAAGTTATATAAAGCCATGAGCAATACTGTAGACTCACTCATAATCAACAGAGAAGATATACCTTCTGCCGATCAATGGATAAATGACTTAGAGTCTGACATGAAGGTAGTCAAAGAGTGGATTAGCGCACTATCTGACAATTATTAAATAGTCTGGTGCCCAGATCTACGTTTGAACCATTGGCGTAGAAATTTGTAAAGTGTGCGGTTAAATGACTAGTTCCATACCTTTTAATGTGAGTCTCCTACTCAATCTAAAATCTAGTAACAGCCAGACTTTTCTTCCCATAAAACAATTTAATACATCCATTACAAGGAGAAGTGATATATGAAAAACCAGTAGCAGAAGTAAATATCAAGATATTTAGTGAAAAACGGTCATTACAAAGCCGACACTTTCGTCAGTATGAACCCTGGCGATATAGGGGCTACTCTTGCTGCACTAGAAGCTTTGGGCGATTTATCAGGAAAAAATTATCAATGAAAAATCAAAGGAACTCGTAAAAGAATATCTTTAAGGGTATTGTACCAGATGACGAACTAGAGAAACTTATTGCAGATATTGAGGAAAAAGAATGTACATACTGATTTGGATAATATTTGTACTGTTTATTCTGGCTCTTGTAGCTATCTCAGAATACAACATAGCTAAACAAGATGAAGAGTGGATGAAAGAGGAGGAAAAGAAATGGAAAAAGAAGTAAAAGCCTTACTACGAGGACGATTATCAATCACTAGATGAGATGAGTACTATCGATCTTCTAGAGATGAAGGATGACGCATTAAGAGGATTGAACGAACGAGAGTTTATTATTCATCGAATCAATCAAATCCTCGATAGCCGAATCGAAGGCGAGCGACCAAAAATTAAGGAAGTCAAGGTGAAGAAATGATAAAGGATAATTTACCAAACATACTTGAAATAGCTTTGATAATGATAACTATAGGTGGATTTGCACTAATCATTTTTCCTAACTGTTATCAGTTCTAATGAAGAAAAACAAAGCCATGGACGTTAAAGCTCGTTGTAGAATCGGTTGGCGGCAAAAATGGGTTATCTAAAATGTTTTCAAAGATGGAAAGGAAATAAAGGCATGAAATACAAGCTTCTAAAAGATACGCCCACAATTAAAGCTGGCACCATTTTTGAAGAGATTGTTAGTATGTCTGATGGAACCAGAGAATTAGCTGTGGCTGTACCAGGTGAAGACATACCAGAAGATCCTCAATTTGCTATTCAAGATATGAGACAACTTCGACGAGTGGTTCGAGGAAAATAAAAGAACCTACAGATAGTATTCACTGGAAGCCGAAGATAGGCGAGAAATACTTCTACATTAACGAATATGGAGATGTGGAGCATGAAACCTGGGACGACGACGATGTGGATAACAGACTTATGGCTATGGGTCTTGTCTACCGCACTGAAGAAGAATGTGAAAAAGCCAAAGAACGAAGATTAGCCAAAGTCAGACTACAACGAACCTCAGACTTTAAGCCAGATTTTGAAAATGGCGAAGGTGGCTGGACTGTCTTTTTCAGTTATATGCACAAAGAACTCCATCCTATAAGAGAAAGTTACTCTGATAGTGGTGAGCCTGTCCGCTACGCAACAGAGGAAGAAGCTAAAAAAATCTATTAAAGAAAACCGAGAAGATTGGTTAACATATTTTGGAATTAAGGAGGAAGAATAATGGCTGGCAATAGGGACTGGAGGCTTAAAAGCCGCACAGAAAAACCTATCAAGCAACCCGAACTTTTATGCAGAAATTGGACGAAAGGGTGGCTCTGCTACATTTGCAAGCCATGGAAGCTACAAGGGATTTGCACAAGACATTGAATGCGATTGCGACCTAATTGACGGTCCTCACTTTGTAAAGAAGTGTGCTGTGCAAAAGGGCGGTCGCATCAGTAAACGTAAGTAAACGGGTACAAATCGTACCCAGTAGAAAACCAATTTCCCACATGGGAAAAATGGTTTAGAACATTAACAATTCAACCGTAGAACTGGACAGATGACCATTTTGCCCACCCGAGTCGTCTGTTCAACTGGTAGCATCAAATTGGTACCGTAGAAGTAGCTACGGTAGGTGTCGATAACCTTTGGTGCTATCAACTGGCAAACATCAAACCTTAAAAGTAATTAACTCACTTAATGATATACAAATTGGTGTTGTCAACTGGCTATATAAGTGGCTCGAAAGCCTGAAACTAAGCCTTGCGTTGCAGCTCGCGAAGTTCCGCAACTAGAGCTAGAAAAGTAACTGCTGACTTTGCAACTTGAGCAGTTAAGATGTGACTATACGAGTACTGAAACGACGCTACAGTAGCATTATTGCTAACGCGTGAAGGATTGAAGCCTCTCGTCAAATCATCAGCTTATATAGCCAACCAGTTCTGCGGTTGAGGAGATAAAATATGAAACGTAAGATTAAAGGACGTAATTGTAAAATACCGACATCAGAAGTTTACAGCAGAAAAGAAGTTCGCACTACGCAATTTATCCGTAGACAACTGATAGACAGCAATGGAGCAATATGCACTCTGCAACAAGCCGATTGAAACGATGAAGGACTGCACAATTGACCACATCGTGCCAATCAGCAAGGGTGGCTTAACGACAATCGAGAACTGCCAGTTGGCGCATAAAAAATGTAACAATCGTAAAGGTAATAAGGAGGAGATATATGTTTTCAATACATCCAATAGAGGTGATGTGGGCACAAGCACCAGAGGACATCAAAGTGAGGTTAGCTCTTAGTCTTATAGTAGAGATACTTAAAAATATCAGATGGCGGGCGTGCAGAGGTTACCCTTGATGATGGCAAATATGAGATTAAACTTAATAAGTTGGAGGAGAAATGAAGATAAATAAGATAGTAGAGTTACAGCGTGATAACCAGAGATATGTTGAGCGGGTTAATAAACTTTTAGAAAAGCCAAAAGCTCACAGTATTCTTCACTGTCTGGGTGTGTATCCTGAAGAGCTACAATACTCTGCCTGTACCAGTAGATGTGGATTTGATATATAGACTTATCGGGTATGTTGAGGAATGTGAAAGAGCGGCTAAAATCGAAGCTCTCGACCAAGTTTTAGACTATTGTATAAACCACGCTCCAGGCTGTAACCCAAATAAGATGTATGAATATGTTAAAGGCAAGATGAATGACGAAAGATAAGTCATCTGTAGAAATAGAAACTAGTTGTGCACCTACGCCTCGTCCGTATATTGTAGATGTTATTCATATGCCATATAGAACTCTCGATAAGAAAGTTCTTACAGTCTACATCATAAAATATTCAGACGGTAGCATTTGTCATTTTAAGAAAGACGAAAAGGTAAGGTATTCAAAATGGAAGATAACAACGATGCGGATATAGCTGTCATACTGTTTTTGTCGTGGTAGTAACCTGTATAGGACTTGTAATATCCAGACAGGAGGAAAACAAGAAAGCGCTAGAAGTAAAAGAGAAACTGGGACTCAAGTCTGCCAGAGAGTTTTTCAGTAAAGATTATGTATATCAAATACTAAAACTATATACGAAACACCCTATTGTCTAGGAAAATGACGGTGTGCGTAAAATATCTGAAGAGAGATGAGAATGGAAACATTAATCAATAAATAATTTTGTTAAGTGAGAGTGTATGAAGAATAGCAAGCGAAAACGCATTGAGGATCTAGTAAGGTTAATTGATTATACAAAAGAAAAATTGTCGTATTGGAAGAAATTTAATCGATATGGTGACTACGATATTCTTATAAGACTCAACATAAGCAACAGAGAACCTGAAGTGGTTAAATATGAAGATGATATCGTAAAAGCAGATTGTTAAAGATCATGAGCGAAACCTTGAGAAATGGAGCAAAGAGTTGGATGAGTTGCTTTGCTTCGAAGGTGGATAAGAGTAGAGGTAAGATATATAAGTGGTGGAAAAAGGCTAAAATAATGAAACTAGTGTTATCGGTAATTATCATTCTAGCGCTTGTATATAATTTACGTAAATATTGGTCTATCAAAAAGCTACAAATGTACTGTATTTATTGTAACTCGCACAGGAACGAATGGTTCGGACTTAAACGTTTTTATAGAAAAACCGAGGGCAGATGTTTTTATTGCAGGATAGATTATCTAGATGCCAAATACGGTCCTAGCGAAGCGGCTGAGCTGTGGAAAAGACGATGTGGTCAATATAATAGACCGCCCCTTAATAATCGCGAAAGAAAAAGTCAAAGATAATCCGCCTTTTTTTCAAGGCGGATTGTATCTCAACTAGCGACTAAACTAGCATTCGTAGTTTAACACTATTTCTCAGCTTTCGCAATATCTACCAGAACCAACCGTCGAATATACTCACTGATGGTCAAATTAAGCTCTGCTGCCCGCTTGACGATTTGCTGGTGATCACCTCTGATATTTTAACGTAGATATGCTTTAGTTTTTCATTTGACCTTTCTGCTGGCTACAATGCCGTTGGCGAGGCTGTTAATATTTAATAAATAGCATTGACAGTAAAGTATTTCAAGCCATCATAGCGAATTTCAGCCTCTTCTGTACAATTCTGTAACATATAGTCTATAGCTTCCCATAAAGCTTCGCTAGAGACGAATATCTCAGTCTCTTCATCGTCATCATCGTAAAAATGAATAGTACCGTCATCATCAACAACTGCTTCATAATCTTTTATATCTGTCTAAATTCTTTACAGTATCGATAATCTGATCTAGCATAGCTTCTTCATCGAATTCAATAGAGATATCTTCAATGGTTAAGTTTTTCACTTTTGCTAAATCTTTTACGAAGCTCAGTGCGCATTATCTGCTCTAGTTCTTCTTTATCGTTTCGCAAATCAGCGCTTGCTTCAAATTGTATTTCTTGAGTTGGTTGATTATCTCGATAGAACCATCCTGTGTATGTTGCCATTTTATTCTCCTTTCGAGAGAGTTAGTTTAGTCGCTAGTCAGAGTGTTGTGCTGTCGCGCCTTAATTCTTAGTTGCGCCGCTTCCTTCTTGACTGTCTTAAGTATAGCAAAGGTAGTGCCAAACGTCAATACTTTTTGTGAAGATTTTTGATATTTTATCAATATGATATAATTTAATTAACTCACAAGACGCGGGCGACTAGCGAGGATGTTGGTTATGTCCAAAACTACAGCTAAAAAGCAAGCCTAAGTCTTCTAAAAAGCCGCCTACAAAAACACCTAAAAAGAACGGGCGTCCTACAAAATACTCTGATAAACTAGCAGATAGAATATGTCAGAAAAATAGCAGAAGGCTATTCAGTACGATCTATATGCAAAAGAAAAAGATATGGTCTCTATGCAGACACTTTTTCGATGGTTACGAGAAAATGATAAGTTTCGTGAGCAATACGCGCATGCATGTGAAGAACGATCATACGCGCAGGCTGAAGAGATTATTGATATTGCAGATAACGCTACTAACGACTATATGGAGAAGTTAGAAGGCGATGGATATATATTCAATAGCGAGAATGTTCAGAGGTCACGTTTAAGAATCGACACACGCAAGTGGCTGATGTCTAAGATGAATCCAAAAGTTTACGGCGACAAGTTGGATATGACTACAAACGGTAATGACATAGGAGTGGCACTCAGTGCAAAAGCAAGCTGAGCAATTACTTAACGCCAGAGCAAACTGTCGGGATTCTTAAGGAAATTGCAGATAACGGCTCTTTTGCCGAATATTGCATTGCTATAGATCCAAAGTACCAGTTAGAGTGGTTTCACGCTGAAATCGCGAAAGAATTGGAGCATGGTTACAGACGTCTAATGGCTGGTGAAGACGTTAGATTAATGATATTTATGCCGCCGCGACACGGCAAAAGTGATACAGCCACACAGAAGTTCCCGTCGTGGGTACTAGGGAAAAGCCCGAATATTCCAATCGTAGTTTCGTCGTACTCTGCAGAGCTTGCGTCGGATTTTGGTCAAAAAAACTAGGGACATTATGCAATCTGACACTTATAACAAGATGTTTTCTACACGCTTACGAGCCGACGCTAGAGCGAAAGGTCGCTGGATTACAAAAACAAGGCGGTGGCTACACTGCCGTCGGCGTTGGCGGTGCATTGACAGGTCGTGGATTCAAAATTGGTATTATCGACGATCCATTCAAGAACCGTGAAGAAGCAGATAGCCCAGTAATCCGCGAAGCCCGCGACGGCTGGTATAAGTCAACCTTCTCAACGCGTGAAGAAGGCAACTCAATGATCGTATTTATTCTTACACGTTGGCATGACGACGACCCTAGCTGGTCGTGTTCTCAAAGCATCACGAGAAGCTAAAGCCAGAGGTGAAGCATACGATGACTGGAAGATAATCGAGTATAAAGCTATCGCCACTGAAGACGACGAGCACCGCAAAACTGGTGAGGCTCTATGGCCAGAGAAGTTTTTCGCTGAGAAGCTACTGAAAAAAACGCGCAGAGATGGGTAGTTATGAATTCTCAGCACTCTATCAGCAGAATCCTATCGATGAAGAGAATCGCAAATTTAAGCAAGCATGGTACAAATACCGCGAATTCAGCAACGTCTTACAGCTTGACACGTACAACGTTATGACGATTGACCCGCGAGGCAAAGACGACGTAAAAGCAAGGCACTGACTACATTGGTGTAACTCTTAACTTTATTGACCGCGAAGGCAAATGGAATGTAATATGCTATCGCACAAAACTATCCGCGACTGACCTTGTTGATCTAATGTTTACAAACTGGAAGAGATACAACCTACATAAGATCGGAATTGAAGACAACCAATTTACTCAAGCCTTGAAGTCTGTTTGGGATGAGGAGATGATGCAGAGGCGTCTATATGGATGTCGAATTATTGAAGCATGGCGGACACAGTAAAGCATTGAGGATTGAAGCACTGGTACCACGATATGAACGCGGAGGAATTTATCATATAAGACATGGCGACGTTAACTTATGTAAAGACTTAGAGCTTGAACTAAGCGATGTTTCCTAAAGCAACTAATGACGACGCGAGCGACTCTCAGCATATCAAGTACAGCTAGCTCAGCGACCAGAAGATGACGTAGGCTCAAGCTCATACAATCAATCATTAGCAGATAGCGACTTAACAGCAATGTGGAATTAATTAGGGGAATATGAAAACAATAAAACAGCAAATCATCAGGTATTTGCAAAAAGCTAGAGGCAGCAGAGACTACAGCCAGTGGAATATTTTTGGTAAAGGATGCAGTAGACAACTTGTCGCAAGCAGAAATTATTAACGTTGGCGATGAGGTCAAGTATTTTAGCCGCACGACCATGTTATTTATCGTGATTATGCGGCAACACAGACAAAGCTTGACGATAAAGACTATCTGCTAATATCAGACGAGGATATTCTAGGAAAAAATAATCGAGGTGGAGGATTAAAATGAAAAAAATTTGTGCCAGAGTTTGGAAAAGTCAAAAGAACAACAGCAGCTAGACGATAAGACGTCTGTAGTAGTTGAAAACAGTTATCAAAATCATACTGTTATAGCAACTAAGCTACACTATGAAGAACGTTTTCGAGTTGCGTCCATGGCAGAAGCACGTGATAAGGTTGACGAGCTAACACTAAGAATTGAAAACGACGATAGCCTTATCAATCCGTCAATCCGTTATGATGGACGCGCTAGGGATATCATACAAAGGATCATTTGACGTTGTGTTTGAGTATACCAAAATTAAACAGGGTAAAATGATTATTTTCACAACTGATTAAAAATGTGATATAATACAAGCGTAAACCACTGAAACAAACCAGAGTTTACTGAAACAACAGTAATCTTTGGAGTAATCAGTGGCTTTCTCTTTTAACAGAAGAAAACATTTTCGATCTATGTAACACCTCAAAAGACTATACGGAAAAACTCACGCAGCCTTTTGAGGAATATTCCCGTCTTGCCAGAAATAAGCCACACGCTAAAATACCTAAAGCGTTTCCTAAAACTACAGACGGTACATCAGCTTCAATTATCATTAAGTCTGCACGTCGTGCCGTACAGCAATTGCCGGCTGGTGTAGTCTCTGCTTATGACGAATATAGTCCATGGCCAATACTTGCTGAATTTGCTTAGCTAAAAGAAATCCTACCTAACGCCAACGCCGAATATGACCTGATCCATAAAATGTGGATAACTATTGAAAATGGTGAGTCATTTGGGTCGCAGTGTGTCTTTACACCAGTAGCTTACAACGATGGCAAGCTGCTTCCAGACTATTTAATAGTCTCATGGCGTGACGTATTTATTCAACCTGGCAAAAGATCTGCTAGCGATAGCGACTATTTATTTGTACGCACGTGGTGGCAAAAGACTGACGTAGAAAAAGCTTATCGATGCCGAAAAGAACGACGCGACACTGCCAAAAAGAGGGCGCACTATACGAACCAACTTGGGATTTGAAGGCACTAGAAGAAATAAAAAAGCTATTGTCACTAAAGACTCTAAAGACCAGAGCGAAGCAGAGCAACAGTACTCACTTGATCCATCAGGCATTGAAATTATAACTGGTTTTCAAATTGGTCATAATGCAACCTTCTTTACATTCAATCCAGCCACTCAAAAGATTGTACGACGTAAGAAAAATAAAGACCCAAGGGCTAGAGATACTCTTAAATTGGTATTTTTATGACGCCGATGGAGTTAATCCTCTGGGTCGATAGCGTCTTAGAGCTAATTGGTCCTCTACAGAACCTGATCGATAGCGATATGCAGGCTTATCAATACAACCGTGCCGCTGCATTGCGACCAACTATTAACGTATACGGAGACGTAAACGAGCGAACCCTTGAATTCAAGCCAAACGGTCTTAACAAAATTAAGAACCCAAATGTACGTATTGAAGCGATGTCTGTAGATACTTCAGCAATCCGCGACTATCCGAATTTGTATGGCTTGCAGAAGTCTCAAATGCTCAACCTGGTCAATAGTCCAGACACTTCAATTAGTGCAGAGGTTGGCAATCCAGGATTCGGTAAAACACCACAAGCGCTCAAGACCCAACAAGCTCAATTATCTATTGACGACAATGCATTACGTAAAGGATTTGAAGCATTCTTTGAGGAGTGGAGTGAAACGGCTATTAACTTGTATTTTTGCAGAGCGTGAAGGTATAGAAATAATCCAGCTAGACACAGACACTGCACAGAGTTGCGAGACCTAGAAGAAAAAGGTCATGTACTAGATGGTGTAGTCCTAGATGGCGAGAATAAGGCAACTGTAGACTTCTCAAAAGCTAAGGGTGTACTGAAGTTTAAGATTGACGCGTCAACAACGAAAGTAAACAGCGAAGCGGCACAGCTAGATTCTCTGAAGACATTGATTCAGACGCTAGATTCTAGCCAATCACTAAACCAAGTAGTACCAGTAGATAAGAAATTAGCTGCATGGAACGCTATTGTTGCTAACTCTGGAATTGATGGATTGGACGAGCTAAAGGTTACAGAAGAAGAAATGAAAGAAATGCAGGAGGCGCAAACTCAAGCCGCGGTCCCTGCTACCGATGAAACAGCTACAGCCGAGATGGAACAGCCCGCAGAAGACGAGGCTCAGGTTGCTGAAGTACCAGTAGAGCCACAAGAAGATATAGAGCCAAGCATTGTAGACGAATTACGACAGATAGGCACACCAGAAGACCTAATTGCTGAAGTACCAAGCATGATCCAGAAAGGATTTACAGAAGAAGAGATAATCGCATCGATTATGGGAGTTATTCAAAAGGAGGGTGAATAATGGACGAAAATCTATATCCGCGTAGTACAGAATATTACCAGCCAAATGAGGAAGAAGACAAGAGGGTAGAGGAGGCTAAACAAGCCGAGATCAATGCTATTAAGCAAGATATGAATAAGTTGCAAAAGGTGCTTGACCGTTGGGACGAGCGCATTGCCTTCTACAAGTCTACTGACGCTATACCAGAAGAAATAATTACAGATAAAGAGAAACTAGCTATTTATATATCGGCAAACAAACGTATTGTAGAGATTTTAAGAGAGGAAAGGAGCTTCTTAGAGAGTGTAATTGACCAAGCGGCATAGTAAGGTACTCTGCTTTGGTTAGCTATCCTCGCTATTGGCTAACCAAAGGAGCGCATCTCACGCAACCCAGGTTCGTCACCTGCAATCGACGCTTAAACAATCTAATGAGAAGGAGGGGTACTGTGCCATCAGACGCAGAAAACCAAGAAGTCGTTAATACAGAGGTAGAGCAAGAGTCTACCCACGCTGAGTCGACGCCAGCTGAAACACAAAACTCTGAGGCTTCTTCAGAGCCAGAAACCAAAGCAGTTATCTCAGATAGCGGCGAGGTGGTACACGTCAAAGTCGATAAGTCTAAGGAAGAAAGCAAAGACGCTGATTCTGATGACGAGTCAGACGAAGACAGGAAGCCGAAACGGGGCAAAGAGGCGCGCCGTGAACAACTAGAACGCGACTTAGAGGAGGATAACCGAATCATTCGTGAATTAGTTGCTAAACGGAACGAAACTAGAGCTTATCGCCAGCAATTGGAGCTTGACGCACAGAACGAAAGCACATTTCAACCTGTACAGCCACAGTCACAACAATTGCCAACAATAGATCAGATTATGGATATGGAGAACCCAGAGACTGGTGACTTCTTCACAGAATTTGAAGCTAAGGCGGTATTGCAGAACCTACAGTTGCAACAGCGACTAGATAATATGCAACAAGCTCAGGAGCAGGCGGCTTATAAAGCCCAAGTCGAAGCGTCAAGAAGTGATTTGTCATATAAGGCAGATATGGCACTCAGGGATTTCCCAGAGTTTGATCCAGAATCTGATCAATACGATGAACATCTTGATAACGCCGTAAACGGGTATCTGCAAAGTGTACTTGTTTACGACCAAAACGGCGATGTCATTGGCTCAAAGACAGATGTATATCAATTATATAAGTCATTCCACAAAGACGGTGAAGCACCTAAGCAACGCGCTGTGATTAATGACGCTGGTGATTTCCGTGGAGGCGGCACTAGGATCGTTAAGCCATTCGCCAAGCTTACCACAGAAGAGAAGGAAGAATATCTCCGTCGACAAGGACATGATATTTAAGAAAGGTTAATAACATGGCAACAAACACAACCGCAACGCTTTCTGCCGAGATGATCCAATACCTGGAGGAAAAATTCTTGGAGCGAAGCGAAGCCCGCACAATTCACCTAGAAGGTGCTAAAAAGAAAACTCTAGGAAAAAACTCTGGTACAACGGTTACCTTTACAAAACGATCACCATTTGGCTTGGCTACAACGCCATTGACAGAAGGTGAAAACCCACAAGACGAAGCTATCCGAAGCAACAAAGTCGTTGCTACTCTACGTGGCTACGGTAAGTGGACTAAAATCTCAAGCATGCTGTACAACACTTCAATCGACCGTGAGATGAAAGAGACGATTGAAACTATGGGTCAAAATGCAGGTGAAACAATCGACGCATTGGTCCGTGATGTATTGCATCAGGGTGCTACAGTACAGTTCGCAAATAAGAAAACTGCATTGAACGGTATTACTGCTGACGATATCTTGACGGTAGCAGAAATCCGCAAGGCCGTACGTACATTGAAGAAACAACGCAATCCCATATGCAGACGGATTCTTCATTGGTAAGGTTGGTCCAGATACTGCATACAACATTACTGGTGATACAGCTTGGATTGACGCTCAGAAGTACACTGGCCGTGCAGAACTATACAAGGGTGAACTAGGTCGCTTGCATAAAGTCCGCTTTATCGAAGCATCAAGCAACCAGAAGGATGAGGCAAGTACAACGACTGTCTACTCAAACTTCATTCACGGTCAAGAGGCATTCGGCGTTGTCGACTTAGCTGGTAGCGGGTTGAAGAAAATCATCATCAAGCAGTCAGACAAGGGTGATACATCTAACCCACTCAACCAGTTTATGACCATTGGTTGGAAGGCTGAGGCATTTGCGTCGGCAATCCTTGATCCAAAGTGGATTATCAACGTTAAGACTGGTGCTAAAGACTAGTATTTAATAGCAGTAAGGGGTGGTTAAACACTGCCCCTTACGACCAAAGAAGGGAAACGATAAAATGGCAGAGAAAAAGACAACCGAGCTTACAGCCGAAGAGATTATCGCCAACGCTAAAAAAGAGGCTGAGAAGATTATCGCTAGCGCAAAAGAAACTGCAACTAGTGGTGAAATCGTAAGCCGTAGCGTATCTAAGGAAGATATCATCGAAGCATACAACAGCGGATTAAGTCACCTAGAGGTTGCTAAGAAATTTTATGGCAACACAAACGATGACAATATGCAGAAGGTTATTGCAGTTATTGAAGAAGCAGTACCATCAGGGGACGACAAAGACCCAGAGGTTGAAGTCACTGATCCTTGGATTGGAGCTTAATAGATTATGGACTGGACGAGAGAGGGCGATCTAACTAGATTACATAAGGTGTTTAATGACCCTCTTAAGTCCCGTCACGAGCGCAGATTAGCCCACGACACATTCAACAAGATATTACGCCAGCTAAAAGATAAAAACTCACCGAATTACGTCGTAGGCTAATCCGAGCCAACATTGCAGACGATAATGACGCCGTAGAGAGAATAACTGAAGAGATACACGAATACTCACGGCGTGCAGGCTATAGATAGCGACTACAACATAAACAGATCAGACCATTTCGTATAAGATAAGCGAAGTGGTCTTTTTGCTTGATATATGATACAATAACCTTACAATTAAGCACGAAGTGTGACTCTAAAAAACGAGAGCGCGTTGTCATCCAAAAAAGAAGGAAGCGTGCGTCGCAGCGTTGTATAAGTAGCAATCTGAGGTGATCGTTTGAGATAAATACGAAGCCGCCCAAGTCAGTATGGAGCGAAGAATTAGGCCCTCTTGGTGACCAGACAACAGACGATAGCTCTTATCCAATTTAATAGTATTTTTACAATTTGGAGATTTGGGGTTTGTGGTGTATGCTATAGGTACTTTAGTAAGTAAATGGGAGGCTTTACTAAAATGGTATCTAAGGACAAAATCATCAAAAGCACTATTGGTGCTGTTATTGGCGTAGCTGCAGTAGCAGGTATGGCTGGAGCTGTAAATAACAGTCAGCCACAGCAGACTATAGCGCCAGTAGTACAACCTGTAACATATTCAGACTGTAGAACGGAAGAAATACCGTTTGAAACACAGTACGAAGGTGAAACAGGTCAATATGGCTACACTGAAACTATAAAACAGCAAGGCGTAGCTGGTAGTAAAAAGATTTGTAAACCAAGCAAGCCAGGGTATGAAGATAAGGTGGAGGTTATAACTCAACCTGTAAACCACGTTATCGTCCGTACACCTAAACCTGCACCACAACCTATTCAACAACAACGCTATCGTGTTGGAGCTATCTGTCGAGATGGCTGGCAATCACACGCTACTGGAAGAGGGGCTTGCTCACACCACGGTGGAGTAAGTGAATGGCTGTATGAATAATTACCTGAAAGACGCATTGTCTATGATATTGATACTTGCGCTAATGGGAGGAATATATGCTCTTGGAGTATACGCATATAGGCATTACTTCATTAATCCTACCAACAATAACTCAAGTCATATCAGGAGCAATTCATCGTATGAAGATAAATCTGATGAAGATGATGTATATTACGAAAATTGCACTGAAGCTCGCGAAGACGGAGCTCAGTCGATCCGTGAGGGTGAACCTGGCTATCGTGAAGAACTAGACAGAGACGGTGACGGTATAGCTTGTGAACCATGGCATGGTAGGTAGTTGACAAACTACCCCTGTTATGCTACAATGCAAGCATGAAAAAGCCGTAATTATCACTGCTGTTTTACTGCTCATAGCAGGCGCTGGTGGAGGCTTATGGCTAAAGACCCGTCTAAACGCTCAAGCAGTTACTGAAGTAGCTCAGGTGCAGAAACAGGAGCAACCGAAGAGCAAATACGACGATGGTCCCGCAGATCCGACCGAGTTATTAGAGCTAGTTAATGCTGAACGCCAGCGTATAGGTGTGGCGCCGTTGGAGTTTGATGAAAGCATGCAAAGGTCAGCTCAGCTCAAGGCGGATGACATGATTGCCAAAGGCTACAGGCAGCATGACATACCCGGGCTGGGCGACATGTATACACAAGAAATGCGCTATCTGATATACCAGCAAGCTAAATGTACTATGAGTAGCGAAAACTACTATACTGGTGCATACTATCCAAAGTCTGATGCTTTTGTATCAACTAGTAGAGAGGCATTTAAGGGTTGGATGAGCTCTAAGCCACATAGGGAGGCTATACAAAATCCGAAATATAAAAAGACTGGTTTTGGTGTTAGTACCAACAATACGAGCTTAGTGGCAGTACAACACTTCTGTATACCCTAATTAGCACATAGCATATAGCACAAACCCCAAATCTCCTTTTATCTCGAAAGGAGATTTTTCTTATGAATGACAACGCGTCATACCGTCAGTACTTGCAGTACCATGCTCTTAATAACCCTGGGGCAGCCAGGCGCGCCGAAGCGCAAGCTCTTCTTAACCAAGTAGGCGATGATGGTAACCTTAATGGTAATTTCTTAATGGGTCAAAAAGTAGACCGAGGCTGGTTCAGGTCGCCAGACGTTAGGGAGCAAACATCAAACGGTTACACTGCTTCAGCTCTTAATCGTTCGGTCAACCCATGGTGGAAAGAATCATACGCCAACTGGCGACAAGCTAATATTAAAGATCCAGGTCCTAGCAATCAGCCAGGCGGCTACTATGGCGGTGGCGGCAGCGGAATGGGCGGTGGTAACCGTGCCAGTGCTGCTCAGCTCGCAGAATACGACCAAGGTATTGGACAGCTAGAACATGGCTTAGGACGTATAGATAATCAATTAGGTGTACGCTTAGGTAATATTAACAACCAGTACAATACCAAGAAGAACGAATTAAAGAGTTCATGGAACCGTGCAGAAGGTCAATTTAACGACCAGACACGCCAGAACCAGCAACAGCGACGTACAAACATCAATAACATTAACGATCGCTCAGCAGTTGGCTTACGAGGACTATTGCGTTCATTAGGAAGTATGGGTGCAGTAGGTTCAGACATGCAATTAGCAGGTCGTGCAGTTCAGAACCAAGCTAACCAGCAACGAACAGGCGCAGGACAGACTTACGCACAGAACCACACCGCAAAGCGATACAAAACCCAGATTATACGAAAATTGGACTTGGCATCAGTCGCAGTAGTGACAATAGCAAAACATACGCAGTTCAGCATTTTTGTATTTCAAGATAACAGTTAGTATATAGCACAAACCCCAAATCTCCTTTTATCTCGAAAGGAGATTTTTCTTATGAATGACAACGCGTCATACCGTCAATACTTGCAGTACCATGCTCTTAATAACCCTGGGGCAGCCAGGCGTGCCGAAGCGCAAGCTCTTCTTAACCAAGTAGGTGATGATGGTAACCTTAATGGTAATTTCTTAATGGGTCAAAAAGTAGACCGAGGTTGGTTCAGGTCGCCAGACGTTAGAGAGCAAACATCAAATGGATATACCGCTTCAACTCTTAATCGTTCAGTCAACCCATGGTGGAAAGAATCATATGCCAACTGGCAGAATACGACCAAAATAATACTTGCGCAATAACATTGATTGGAGTACACTGTAGTTACAGTCCCTTAAGTAAGGATTGTATCAATATCTAAATTGTTCTAGGTTTCTATAATAATCTGGCGGTAAAAATCCGCTGTAAAGTATATGAAATACTGGAGCAAAGCTCTAATCCGCTCACTTGTTGAGCGGATTATCTTTTTATGAGTAAAGTATTTACGCTTTCAAATATTCTATTTTGGTTGTATAATTACATTAAATTATCTCACAAAAAGGATTATCATGGCTCAAAAATATTCATATTCACCAAAAAAATATTCACTAGGTCTAGACATCGGGACATCTTCAATCGGCTGGGCAGTATTGGACTTAGATAAAGAGCGCATCCATGATTTAGGGGTGCGCATTTTTGAAAAACCAGAAGATCCACAAAACGGAGATTCGCTTGCCAAACCTCGCCGCGACGCACGGTCAGCTCGCCGTCGCTTAAAACGACGCCGTCAACGTTTGAATAATTTGAAGCAATTTTTTATTGACCAAAATATTCTCACCAGAGATCGAATCGAGGAAGTCTTAAGTGACAAATCCGAATTTAACAAATTAGATGTATATGCTCTGCGTTCAAAAGCACTTACTGAAGAATTATCTCCAGAAGAATTGCTCAAGGTCATGTACCAAATCGCTAAACGACGTGGATTTAAGTCGAATCGTAAAGTTGAGGAAGAGTCGGAAAAAGAAGGTGGTCGCGTATCAAAAGCCTTGAAAACTAATGAAAAGTTCCTCGCCGAGAATGAATATAAAACCGTCGGCGAAGCTCTGAGTCGTGATGAAAACTTTGCGTCGCATAAACGTAATAAGCGTGACGATTATACTAATAGTTTTTCTCGTGATGATTTTTTGCACGAATTAGAAAAGATTATTGGGGTACAGAAAAGCTATGCCTTAAAAAGCGTTTCCGATACAGCGATCAATGAAATGCTTTACGGCTTGGACGATGACAAAAATGTCGTAAATGTATCAGCAATTATGTACCAGCGCCCATTTATGACTGAAGAGCTGATTAAAAATGGTTGGGAATTGTACCTTTGAAGAAAATGAAAAACGAGCACCAAGAGCTAGCTACAGCTTCGAAATTTTTCGCTTGGCAAGCGACTTATCGCATCTAGTATTCATACCTCGTGACGCCAGCAAGCGCCAGGCAAAGCGAGAAAATCTAGAGATAAGATTATCTTCAGATCAGATAAATAAAGTTATCGAAGCCGCCAAAAATCAAAAAAGCCTAACATATAAAAAAGTGCGTAGCATTGCGGGAATTAGCGAAGATTATGTTCCAAAATATACACACGGAAAGAAAAAGGATGGCGATGAATTCGGAGAAGGAAATGTATTCGGTGGCTTAAAAGCATATAGCGACATTAAAGCGGCGCTGAAAAAAATCTACCAGAAGATTGGGCGAAAATTGACAACGAACCAACGATCAATCAAATCGCTTATATTCTCACTACACAAAAATCTGACGAAGGAATTAAAACCGAATTAAATGCATTGCCAATTTCCGATGACGTTAAAAACGCAATTATCAAAATTAAAGCTACTAATTTTGGGTCATTCTGCCATCTGTCGATAAAAGCTTTGCAAAAAATCACACCGCATATTCTTAATGGTATGACTTATGATAAAGCCTGTGAAGCCGCTGGTTATGACTTCAAGAAACAATCAGCTAGCTCTAGAACAAATCACCAATCCTGTCGTAAAACGTGCCATATCACAAACACTGAAGGTCGTTCGCGCCATTGAACGCAAATACGGTAAACCTTACTTTATTAAAGTTGAAACTGCTCGCGACTTGGCAAAAAACTTCAAAGAGCGCAACGCAATTAAAAAAGAAAATGAAGAGAATCAAGGATATAACGAAGACATTAAATCTATAATCGCCGATGGGTATGAAGCATCGCCAAAAACTAAGGGCGGCAAGCAACTTCTCAGCCACCTAAAAGAACTTAGCGTACCACTGAATAAAAACGCCGATTTTAACGGTCAGCAAATTATTAAGGTTAAGCTCTATCGCGAACAAAACGGTATTTGTCCATATTCTGGAAAACCAATCGATTTTGACACGATGCTACAAGACGACAATGCATATCAGATAGACCACATCGTACCGTTTTCACGCTCCAATAATGATGGGATAACTAATAAAGTACTAGTACTGACAGAAGAAAACCAGAAAAAGAGCAATAAAACTCCATTTGAATATTTTGGCGCAGATGAAAACCGCTGGAAGGAGTTCGTCGCCAGAGTAGAGTCGATATATAAGACACGCGATATTAAAACAGATGATAAAGCCACAAATGCCATCAATTACAAATATAATGGCTATGCAATGAAGAAGAAGCAAAATCTGCTTCTGCAGGATTATAAGAACGACAGCTGGAACGTACGAGCCTTAAACGATACTAGATACATCACACGATTTATTCAGAATTATTTACGCCAAAATGTTGACTTTGCAGAAGGTGAAGAAAAACAGCGCGTAATTGCACCAAGCGGAACAACGACAGCGTATCTACGCAAGCGTTGGGGTCTAGCTAAAGATCGTAGCGAGGACGTTCTACATCACGCCAAAGATGCGGCAGTTGTGGCGGCAATTGACCAGAAGATTATAATGCAAGCGAACTTGCACGCCAAACGCCACGAAATCAAAGAACTGCTTGCAGCCGCCAAAACGATGGAAGAAAAAACTGATAAACTCACCGGAGAAATCATCGATGAAGACGAGTTCAGTAAAGCTCAGCGTCGTAAAAATGCAATGCTTGTACTATCTTCGAAACATTTTCCTCAGCCGTGGGATGACTTCGGTAAAGAAGTTATGAAGCGAACCCTTAATGTCGATATCAAGACTCTGCAAAATGAGTTGCGAGGTCTTGACAGCTATGACGAAGAGTTCCGATTGAATGTAAAACCAATTTTCGTTTCACGTATGCCACGCCGTAAAGCGACTGGTTCGGCACATAAAGAAACAATTCGCTCACCAAAAGTTAAAGACGGTGATCAGCGAACCGTAAGAGTGCCGCTCAAAAAAGTTAAGCGCAAGGATGTCGAAAATTCCACACTTAAAGAATCGGACAAGTGGCTGTACAAAAAATTACTTGAAAGACTGGACGCTTGCGATGACAATCCTGAAAAAGCGTTCGCCGAACCTATATATAAAAACGACAAGAAGGCTGATAAAAACGGCAATAAGTTGTCTCCAGTCTCAACCATCAAAGTATATTCGACACAACCAAGCGGATTTTATATCAACGACGATAAGGCATTTGTTAACAACGGATCTATGGTGCGACTTGATGTATATCAAAAACCAGACAAGAAAGGTAAAATTGAACACTTCTTCGTACCAGTTTATGCCTATCAAGTTGGGAAAAATAAGCCTGCACCAACAAAAATACTGCCAGCACCAAAAGGCTTTACTGATATAGATGAAACATTTACTAAAGTTTGCTCGTTGTATCCGAATGATTATGTAAGGTGTTATTTCGGAAATGAAATTAAAGAAGGGTATTACGTAAAATACGGCATTAATAATGGAGCCATGCAGGTAATATCCCATAGCTCTGCCAGCAAGGACAAGGATCAACTTATCCAGATCTCACCCCGCTCCGCAAATCTTATTGAGCGCTACGATATCTCTATCCTCGGCGATAACTACAGGTGGCTATAAATGGCCTGGCGCGTCGTAGCTATCGAAAATCCTGCGCGGCTTAGCGTGCGTGATAATCAACTAGTAATTGCGCAGGAGATAGAATCTACTCTTCCAATCGAAGATATTGACGCCTTAATTTTAGACAATTACGGATCAACTATCACGACAAATTTGCTGACAGCATTAGCTACAAAAGGAACAACCACTGTAATATGCGACGAAAAGCATTTACCTGCCAGTATACTTTTGCCATATTCACAGCATTCACGCCAAGCCAAAGTTTCGCGTCAACAATTGTCCATGAGTCAACCATTAAAAAAGCAACTATGGCAACAAATTATTATCAGTAAAATTACAAATCAAGCAGACGTCTTACGGTCTCGCGGATTAGACGATTCCACCTTGCGGTCTTTAGCTAACGATGTTAAATCGGGCGACACCAGCAATCGCGAGTCAATCGCTGCTCGCATATATTTTGACCAGCTACTCGATGATGCCACGCGACGTAAGCCGATCTGGCATAATGCCGCGCTCAATTATGGTTACGCGATGGTGCGAAGTCACATTGCCAGACATATTGCTGCTCGCGGACTAGTTGCCTCACAGGGACTATTTCACCACAATGAGCTCAATAGCTTCAATCTAGCCGACGACTTAATCGAGCCTTATCGCGCTGCCGTTGATATGTACATTTTAGAGAACGTCGCGCCACACCACACCGGAGACCCGGATTCCAGCCTCACCAAGCACGACAGACAACTCACTATTGACATATTAAATTATTATGTTATAGTGAACGGTAAGAAGTTTACCGTGAGACATTCGGTTGAGCGAACAGTTGAGAGCTTTATTGAATGCATAGAGAAAAAGGAGGCAGATAAGCTTCTTCTACCAAAAATCGTCCTCCAGTAAAAGGAATGTCATACAAACTTATGAGGGTCGCAGTATTTTTTGATTTGCCGACCAATACCAAAACAGAGCGCAAGGCCGCCACACAGTTCCGTAAATTCTTATTGGACGACGGTTTTGACATGCTCCAATACAGCATATACACGCGACTATGTCCAAATCGTGACGTTGCAGAAAAACATATGATGCGAATTAAGAGACATGCTCCGGACAGCGGCTCAGTGCGATTGCTCTATTTAACAGAACATCAATTTACGCACATGCATGTTATTGTTGGCGAAAAAACCACCCAAGAAAAGTCCGTTCCAGCTGGGCAATTAGCATTTTTCTAACCAAAAATCCCCCTCGTAACAGAGGGGGATTTAAGGAAGTATTATATCAATATCTAAATTGTTAGGGAACTATAACTCATCTTTCGGCGCGTAAACTATGTAGCCCATTATATCAATATCTAAATTGTTAGGGGAACTATAACACGTCACAAGCTGATAAGTCTGATTGTCAAATTATATCAATATCTAAATTGTTAGGGAACTATAACTTATCGCTGGCACGCACTGTGAAATGATAAATTATATCAATATCTAAATTGTTAGGGAACTATAACTTATTGTAGCAAGCCACCCACCGTATGTCAATTATATCAATATCTAAATTGTTAGGGAACTATAACCCAGCTCTGTTACAGCCGTAGCAAAGTCTGATTATATCAATATCTAAATTGTTAGGGAACTATAACTCCCCATCTAGTACCGAAATACCCGCGTTTATTATATCAATATCTAAATTGTTAGGGAACTATAACGCCCTAAGGTATGCAGACGATAACCTGACAATTATATCAATATCTAAATTGTTAGGGAACTATAACCCTACAAGACCTCATCATGGACAAGTTACAATTATATCAATATCTAAATTGTTAGGGAACTATAACGCGGCTCATCTCAAAAAGTCTCAAGGCAGTGATTATATCAATATCTAAATTGTTAGGGAACTATAACCTTCACGCACCGAAATACCAAGCATTTGATATTATATCAATATCTAAATTGTTAGGGAACTATAACATATTTTTTTGCTATTTATAAAACCTATCATTATTATATCAATATCTAAATTGTTAGGGAACTATAACTGGCTATGTTCTTATTATAGCAAGGCTAATATTATATCAATATCTAAATTGTTAGGGAACTATAACTGCAGAGCGTGAAGGTGTAGAAATAATCCAATTATATCAATATCTAAATTGTTAGGGAACTATAACTTCAAAAATCGTCTAAATATACTCTCATCTTATTATATCAATATCTAAATTGTTAGGGAACTATAACTTCAAAATCGTCTAAATATACTCTCATCTTATTATATCAATATCTAAATTGTTAGGGAACTATAACTCTCATTCCGTGCTACAGCGTTTGGGTTGTATTATATCAATATCTAAATTGTTAGGGAACTATAACATCTTTTCATTTGTGATTTGTTTGGAAAGAATTATATCAATATCTAAATTGTTAGGGAACTATAACTTGCCAGTCATATTCACAATACCACGCACGATTATATCAATATCTAAATTGTTAGGGAACTATAACTATCAAATGGTTGCAGAAAAGACCTCAAGCATTATATCAATATCTAAATTGTTAGGGAACTATAACGCTAATTCTTTTTACTAGTGGTTCAGTTTCGATTATATCAATATCTAAATTGTTAGGGAACTATAACTAGTGATTTAGAACTTTACCAAGCATTGAATTATATCAATATCTAAATTGTTAGGGAACTATAACAGGCGGCGTAGCGAGGGTTGATTAATTTGTTTAGTTTGTGTTAAGCTCTAAGTTATAAAAGCTTACTTCTTGTCTGGGGTGGGCTTTATTTTTTTATAGTGAATTATATCAATATTAATTGCGTCTGCTAGTCTCATATCGAACAAAAAAACGAACTAGTCGTTAATTCCTTCCTTGAAATCCTTCTGGGCTTGAACATTAAACTTTTTAATGGTACCATTTTCAGAAGTTCACGGGTGTTATCATCAATATAGTCGAGATTCAAAACGAATCGGAGTTTCAGAAATTGGCGACTTTATATAGAGAGCCAACTAAATATTCATTGCCAGACTTTTTTTGACTTGCCAACGATAATCTCAAAATTATCGACAAGGGCAGTCGCATTAATATTTTGTTTGTCGGATTGTACTTCAGACATTATAAAACCTTTCACTGATTATTAATTATTGATCGATAAACGACGATAGAGTAATCGTGTTTATGACCGTATTATAATGTCGCACAATGTACCTTTTACGCAATAATAAATACCACACAAAGATGAATATACATATGTCTACATATATTCGCTAACACCTTATAAAAACGAACTTTTTCTGATAATTCGACTAGGGGATTCTCTATTATATACAACCTCATAAAACATACCGTCTTTTTATAAAAATATACACCAACAAAAATACGAACTTAAAAAAATATTTTTTTAATTCCAGCACTACACATACTGGAGTGCTACATTGATATTTTTACATCAATATAAACTCTGAGTATGCGTGCCGTAAGCTCGTTAAGTTTTCCACAATGCATTTTTATATTATTTGACATTTTTATATTTTTTTATTGCCCTACTCCCCTAGCTTATCATTTTGTGATTATTTGACTTTTTGCATATTTTTTTATATTGTTATATATTTTTCTACGCCATACAGAAATAGAACAAAAAGAGAACTTACTCTATCCAGAAGAGAAGTTGACCGCCCTACTTATAGAACGACCTCTGATCTACCCTGACGTCTATATACCCTGGCTTAGCGCCGTTATTATCCAAATAATTCAAAGTAGCTATCACCTGTTTAACCTGGGCCTGAGCAGACCTATCTACCGTCATACGGATCTGGGTTTCCCTGCCCTCAACCTTAAACCAAACTTGGCGTACAGTATTAGCTGGCAGAATAACCTCTGAAACATTCATTTTGTGTTGCGAAAATTCAGACACGGCTTGACCAAGGAAACTCAAGAATTGACGATTGATAATTTCTTGACCGCCTCTAGTCGGCAGTCCACTTTCATCACGAACAGCAACCGTAGGCGCGGCAAAATAATTCTGCTCAAAAGTAACACCGCTATCGTCAACAAAATAAATCTTATCCCCGGAAGACCACTGAGCCACTGGCTGCCTAAACGTCAACTTAACAGCTGATCGCGCTAGAAAATCTCCCTCCACGCGAATGTTTTTTACCTCAGGAGCTTTCTGTAAAAAGAATTGCTTTAGGTCATTATTATTGAGGAAAGACCGAAATCTCTCCGCTGGATGGGCGCTGTAATATTCATTAAGAACGTTCACGTATTTATTAGCGCTACTGGAACTCTTTTGCGTCGGGAGTTTGGATTGAAATATTGATTGTCAATTGAAACAAAAGGAATATCACAACAAGCAGACTTACCGCAGTCGCAAACATTTTTCGCATTACACGGCGACGTTTTTTCACCAATTCGTGCGTCTCAAGCCTCTCAGAAGTCTCCAAAGGAGAGGATGTTTGGCGGCTATTAAGCGTCCTATTCCGACGATACGATTGGGCGGGCAAATCATCGTAATTTTCAGTTCGACGACGCGCTGCGATTTCTCGACGACTTAGGTTTTCGTCCGATTTTTTTCTTAGAGAAGGAGAATTTCACTTTCGCCTACCCTGCCTTCGCACCGTAGTAAGAATAATCTTCGCCATATCTTTAGCCGCGTTTGGCTTGGCAAATTTACCAAAGTTATCGCCCAAACCTTTAAGAATTTTCTGAGATTTTAATACGCCAATTATTTTTCGTGCCAAGATTTGGTTGTCCTTATCCAGTTCATCTTCAGAAACTATCAACGCCGCCAATGCGTCCTGGTAAACCTTAGCGTTTTTCAATTGATGTCCGCCCGTCAAATGACCGTTGGGGATGATGATTGTCGGTTTATGTAGCGCCGCCAATTCCAAAAGAGTAGTCGCCCCTGCCCTGGTCACGACTATATCCGCCGCCGCCAAAACTTCCGCCATTCCGTTGTGAACAAACGCCTGCAATCGCCAGCCTTCTCGTTCATAGGTTTGCTTGAGAATCTCTTCATATTGCTGATTTCCCGATATCAAAAACACCGAAGCTTCAGTAAGCAGATTTTCCCTAATTGCTACAATCGCGGAATTAATTCGGCCCGCTCCGAGTCCACCGCCAGTAATAACAACCAGCGGTTTATTGGCATTAAATCCTAATTTTTCCTTCAATTCTTTCCTCTCGGCCTCAGAATATGGATGGAATTCTGGCGCAACTGGAATGCCAACATATGAAGCTTTTTCTGGTGGATAATTGTAATATTCAAGCGGCGCGCCCGTGCCAATAGCTTTTGCGAAGGGGCTCAGCAAGCGATTCGTCAAACCTGGATGCGCGTCAGAATCATGCAAAACCAACGGGATTCTTAATAGCCGAGCCGCATAACCAACTGGCAAACAAACATATCCGCCCTTAATGAAAATAACATCTGGGCGCCACTTCATAAGCTTAAACAAACTCTGGAAAAACCCAATCATCACCTTAAAACCGTCGCGCAAATTCGGAAATAAAATTGACGGATGTAGATGAAACGAGATACTTTTTCCGTGATATCGGCGCAATTTTCCAGCAATAATCAAATCGACCGGAATATTCTCATCAAACTTAGCAAAAATCCCGCACGCGCTGGCGCCAAATTTTTTATCACACCAAAAACGAAGCTCGTGATCGCCAGTTTTCTGTAATTCTCTAAATACGGCTACCACTGGCGTAACGTGTCCGCCTGAGCCGCCGCCGACCGCTAAGATCTTGGCCACTTTCACCCTCCTCTAATGCTTTATGTGACGTATATTTGGAAATTTGGAAAACTAAACCTAGTGCTGCTGCGATAAACAACATACTTGTACCGCCATAGCTTAATAACGGCAATGGGATTCCAGTAAGTGGCGCCAACCCTGTCATTGCGGCGATATTCAGTATCACGTGAGAAGCAATCCAGCCAAAAATTCCCGCCACAATTAGCCGCAATGTCACGTTCGGAAGCCTCGCGGCTACGTGCAAAATTGACAATAATAGCGCCGTAAACAGCGCCAATATAGCCATTAAGCCGACAAAGCCAAACGTTTCTCCCATGACGGCAAAAATCGAGTCGTTAGTCGCCTCTGGAAGATATCCTGTCGCCTGAACACTCTTGCCAATTCCAAGCCCCAGAAGTCCGCCAGAGCCAATCGCAATTCTGGCCTGCTGAATGTGATAATTCTTGTTCTCCTGACTGCTCGTCCCTTTGTGACTATCGCCCTGCACAAAAGTCATCACGCGCTCAATTCGGTGCGGCGATGTAAAAATCATCACCAAACCACAAAGTGCGACAATTGCCAGAATCTTCTTGAAAATCTTCCAATCAATTCCAGCCACCAAAATCATTGATAAGATAATCGCTATCAACGAAATTCCCGTTCCCAAGTCTTTTTGTAAAAACACAATCATCAGCAGCGATAATCCGGAAATAATGCCCAGCGGAATGATAGTTTCTTGGATGTCGTTCAATTTTCCCTGTTGCGAGCGACGCCCTAAAAATCCCGCCAAAAATAATAGCACGCCATATTTGAGCAATTCTGACGGCTGGAAACTCCCCAGTACGCCCAATTGAAACCATCGATACGCACCGTTAGTTTCTTGCGCAAACGACAAATGAAGTACCGCGCCCGAGAGAAATAGTAAAATACATAGCGCAAATCCAGCGTAAAGAATGTATTTTGATCTCTCACCGGTAATCCATTTGTACGGCGTAAAGTAAAACGCAGAAAAAGCTACGATGGCAATAAATACGCTCGTCAGCTGCTTGCCAAAGAAATACGTATCGCTATAATTCGTGCCGTAAGCATAATTCATCACGTTGGCGCGTTGCGGCCCCAGCGCATACATAACAATCAGCCCAAGCAGCAGTAAAAGCCCCATATAAAGCACAATCTGATACATCGGTCGGTGACTTCGAACCGGCTGAGCGATAGATTGACGAGTTTTGGCGACCGAATTACGCAATATGACCTCCAGCGAGCGCCAGCATCACGCCAATAAACGCCATCACGCAGCCAATAACCCAGAAGCGCATCGTCACCTTAGTTTTCCGGCCAACCAATCGCCTCCAAGTGATGATGAATCGGCGCGGATAAGAAAATCTTTCTCTTAAACAGCTTCTTACTGACGATTTGAGTCAAGCTTGATCCTGCCTCAATTACAAATAGTAGTCCAATCACGGGAAGCAGCAATAACGAATCGGTTAACATTGCCACAACGCCCAAACACGCGCCATAAGCAAAACTTCCAACGTCGCCCATAAAGAATCGAGCTGGATAAATATTGAACCACAAATAACTCAAAAGCACACCAACAACCGTAAAACAGAATCCCGCCAATATGACGTGTTGTTGTAATAAAGCAATCACACCAAACGCCCCAAAGCTAATACCGAGCAGCCCACCTGCCAGCCCGTCCATTCCGTCAGAAATATTAACAGCGTTGCCAGTAGCCACCACCGCAAATGCAAACAACGGAATAATCAACCAACCAATATTCACCTCGCCCACAAACGGCACATGGAAACTTGCCACGCCCAGTTTAGCGAAGAAAAACCAACCAAGAACCACGCCAATCAACGTAATCAGCGCAAACTTCACTGGACTACGAAGTCCCGCTGCGCCGCCGCCCAAGCCACGTAGATTGATGATATCGTCAATCAGCCCGACAATTCCACCGCCAACCAACGCCGCCAGAGGAAGCCAGGTTTGCGCTCGGTCTAAATTGAAGAAAATTGTCACCACGAAAATTGAGATTACGCCAATCACCCCAGCCATCGTCGGAATGTTTCGCCGCAATTTTGCCGCTTGGAATTTGGCGAAAAATCTTCAGCTTTTTTTCCGTCAGTACTTTTCCGATCTTTGGCGTTTCCAGAAGCGATATCGATAAGCGAAAAAAACGTATAAATTGGCGTTAAAAAAACATCGCTAGTAAAAACGCGCCGACGCTCAGTAAAAAAATACGTGCGTCAATTCGTTGGTCATTGTTTGTAAAGCTATTCCCATATTTATTCCTTTGGTGCTATTTTCATATAATCAATCATCCAATTGGATATATCTGTAAAAATTGGTCCAGCGTGAAGATTTCCCTGCAAATTGATCCCCTTGCCTGGAGCCGCTACACGTACCATTATGACATATTCGGCACCGTTTTTTTCCACCGCCATAACCAATATATGCAGCAATCGTTTCCTTCTGGGTGTAAGCGCCATTAACCACCGTTTCAGAAGTACTAGTTTTTCCGCCGATTTCATAACCAGACTTGTCGCTCTTTGACAAGAATGAAGATCGGCGCGCCGTCGTTAGCATCGTTCGCATCTGCGATGACGTGCCGCCGCTTACGGTTTGGCGAATAACTTTATTTTCCGACGGTTTCAAATTGCCAGATTCGTCAATTGCACCAACGAGAACGGTTGGCTTATAGTATTGACCGCCATTAACTAGCGATGAAAATCCAGCTGCGACCTGAATCGTAGTCAAATTCATACTTTGCCCGTAAGTCATAGCCGAATAACGAACCTCGTTTCCCTCGGCGCTATCCGGTGGATAAATATAGCCCGAAGCCTCGCCCAGCTCAATTCCAGTTTTAGCACCAAAGCCAAATTTATCGTGATAATATTCATACAAAGTCTGGCGAGCCGGCAAATTAATCTGCGAGCCATTTCCTAATTTTCGAATCGCGGTAATCGTACCAACGTTGAGCGAATTATTAAACGCGCCTTGAATCGTCATCGTGCCACCCAAACCCCTCATAGCATTACACATCGTGCGGTCAGCGACTTTAATACAATCGGTATTATTATACGTGCTGGACGGCGTAATAACGCCCTTGTCAATTGCCGTAGCGAAACTAAAGGACTTGATAATCGAACCCGGCTCAAATGGCACCATCGACGCGCTATCCACAAACACCGACCCGTTTTTCTGATTGGCAAAATCCGCTGGATTATAAGTCGGATAATTCGCCATTGCCAGAACTTGACCGTTTTTCGGATTCATAACAATCACACTTCCCTCGGTGGCGCCAGCCGCTTCAATTCCCTTTTTCAACGCCAATTCAGTCTGATTCTGAATATTCCTATCCACCGTCAGCGCTAAATTGTCACCAGATTTCGCCTCGATTCGCATATTATTTTTCCCAACCGTCAAAGGTATATTCCTCACGTCAGTTACAGATTGCAATAACCCGTCCCGACCCTTAAGCTGCTTATTCAAAGAGCCTTCGACGCCATATTGACCTTCGCCAGCCGCATTCACAAATCCAAGCACGTGCGCGCCCAGTTCGCCCTCAGGATAATTTCGAATAGAACTTTGCTGATATAACACGCCCGCAAAGTTTTTCTTTTTCAATTTTTCCGCTTGAGTTCTGGTAATATTCTTAGCCAAAACTTCATAGCGCGACTTTTTATTATTGAGCCGCTCGGATACGCTTTCCGTCATTTCACCGCCAGCAATTTCTCTCAGACTATCAACAAGCTGACTCCGCTCTTTATCATCAATCGACTGCGGATCCGCAATCACTGTATAGACCGCCTGATTAAGCACCACAGGAACTGGCGTTTTCCCGTCCATCATGTAAATTTTCCCGCGCTCCGCAGGAATGATAAATTGACGCTGCTGACTCACCCGCGCTAATTCCGTATATTTGCCATATTGCAAAATCTGCAATTGAAATAATCGCAACACAAAAGCCGCCATCACTACCAGTAAAGCGATGGCTAACCAACCAGTTCTTGAACGAATAAGCCGCTGCATATTGCTTATCCTATTATATCACTATTGTGCGTAATGCGTTTCAGTTGTTGTCATAGCTGAAGCGACATTGCTATTCTTCACCTTTTCTAACGCCGTCAGACGCGCATTCTGCACTTCCAATTCTGACTTTTTTTGCGCTTAGTTCGGTGATTTTTCGTATCCAGACTCTGAGCTTCATAGCCGTAAGCTGTAAGTCTGGTTGCCTGAGTAAGATAAATCAAGCCCAGTACTGTAATCATCAATGCAACTAGCACTGTATGAGCAACAGGACCAAGTTTGACCTGAGACTGAAAAACGTGTAGAATTCTGATTTCGGCGCAATTGACCGTGTGAACGTCGTGAAGTAAATGTGGTGGTGTTTGTCATTTGTCTCTATCTTTTTATGTTTATATTTGTATTTAACATAACAAACCAGCCCGCCCGTTAAAGACAGGCTGGTCTTTCTAAGGTATATTCCGGAATACGCTTTAGTTTAGCCGCGGCGTACTGAAACAGTCTCTGCCTTGTCTGTATTCTGGAATTCTACTTTGATGTGGATTGGCATAATAGCCTCCTTCTTTTTTGTTTTATTTTTTCACGGCGTATCGAAATTTTGCACTTCGACTACGCGGATTGTGAACATCTTCAGTTCCAGACACCGGTTTTTTTTCTGGAACAATCAGCTCAGCCTCATACCCAGCCGTTGCTTGCTCCGAAAAGTAACGCTTGATCAATCTGTCTTCCAAGCTATGAAAACTAATTATTCCTACTCGCCCGCCCTTATTAAGTAAGCGTGGCAAAAGTGGCAATAGTTCTTCAATCAGCTTAAGCTCGCGATTGACTTCAATGCGTAGCGCCTGAAAGGTACGAGTCGCAGGATGATGCTTCATACTACCGCGACCAACGGTTTGCTTGATCAGATCAGCCAGCTCAGTCGTTCCCTGAATTGGTCGAGCTTTTACAATTGCCTGCGCAATTCGCCTTGCTCGTCCGGGATTTTCCTCGCCGTAACGAATGATCAGCTGCGTCAAATCATCAACCGAATACGAATTGACAATATCTGCCGCTGTAATTTCCGTCCGATTGTCCATCCGCATATCTAGCGGACCATCAAATCGAAACGAAAAACCTCTCTCTGCTCTGTCAAGCTGCGGTGACGACACCCCCAAATCAGCCAAAATCACGTCAAACTTACGCCCCTGCTTGACTAAATCTTGCGCCGCACTCACAAAATCTTTGTGAATTAAAGTTACGCCTTTTTCAGCCAAATCGCCCAATGTCTTAATCGCGTTTTCATCGCGGTCAACCAACACTGCGCCCAAGTAATTATCCGTCCTATTTAAGAATGCCCTGGCATGGCCGCCATAGCCAGCCGTCAAGTCGAGATACGACTCGCCTTCGACTGGCTGCAGCTTGCTAAGGGTTATCTCCAAAAGTACGGGAACATGAATCGGTTCGCTATCTTTTAGCTTTTCCGATTGTGGTGGATGTTCTTTAATACTCATCATTATTCCATTATACAGAAATAATGCTCGAGATCACCTAACTGGATATTTAATTCTGGCTTTTTTGTATTTGTGTTTTGTTTGTTTTTGTTGTCTTAGAGTGGAAATTTATTGATTGTCAGTAACAACCATGTTTTCCAAAGAGACTTATGTGTGAGGTGGAGTTTTTTTGGGAGGTGTTTGAGGAAGGTGCGTTGCTGTTTTTAATGTGGAGCAAATTGCCACATGCCATTTTCAAATACCCAGATAGTTGATCTCGAGAGGTTTCTAATTGTTAAAGTGCTTAGCTAATCTACTATTCCGCATTCTCGACCGCTATTAGCCGAAAATATTCCCCCGCTCGCACAGCAACGACTTCTCTGTCAATTCCAGCGTAGTCGAGCAAATGCTGCTCAATCGTCACTCGTCCTTGTTTTTTTGGTCAAGCGCCGATGCGGTTTTTACCTCGTCGGAATTTAACGTTCAGGTCGGCAACTCGCTCATCCAGAATACTTCCCGCTAGAGCGCTTTCCACTTCCCGATCCCAAATTTGCTGCGGATACAAGTGGAGATATTTGCCAAACCCGCGAGTTAGTACGACGCCTGATGCAAATTCTGCCCTGAGTTCAGCTGGAATTGTCAAGCGTCGCTTGTCGTCCAACTTACGCTCAAAGTAATCTGTCTGCACGTCGTCCTTCCTTCGTGGTAGATTAGTTGTTTTTTACAGTGGATGTTTGTTTTTGTTGGTGATTTTCCATCAACTTTCGTTCCACTGACTCCACTATACTACCCACAGCTACCCACTTGCAAGCCCTTTTTATGACTTTTTACCCATTTTTGCATCAAATAAAAACTTTTCCACATTTTTGTGGAAAAGCCTAGTGTTGGGTTGATGTAAGTCTACGCTATTAGTAGTTTTAGACGATAGATTAGCACTTAAAATTATTTCAGACCATTCTACAACTGAAAAAACAAACTAATATACGCTTTTAATAGCATAAAAAAGAGCACCGGCAAACCGCTCAATTAAGGCGATTTAGCTCCGGTGGTTCTTAGCGTCAGTATAGTAAATAATCCTCAATAAATCAATAGCGATAAACTCCAGTATTCTATTCAATAAACTACTAATGAGATCTAAAGACCACACCCCTATATTTCTCGGCAGACTCCCTGCTCGCCTGCCTCAAAACCTCATCAATTGCCAGCGCATCGGGAGAAACTTCCAGCGCCCTACGGTTAATTCCATATAGATACAAATTGTCCAAATCTCGCACGCGACTCAAAGCCACATAACCCATACCTTCAACAAACGCCTTTCTCAGGTCAATCTTAGCCGCGTCCAGCGTCATTCCCTGACTTTTGTGAACTGTTATAGCCCACGCCAAACGCAGCGGAACCTGAGAAATACTCGCTCGTTTGCGCTCTCCGTCTCGCAATTCCCAAACATCTGGTACCATCGTCACCCGACGACCATCTCGAAACTCAACAACCGGATATTCCGTCAGCGGCTCGAAATCAACTACCGTGCCGATACTTCCATTGGCATATAATTTTTGCGGCGAATTTTTAACCGCCATCACCAACGCGCCCAGCTTAATCACCAAATTTTCTGGCGCCAAAACTGACCTTTGCAGATTCTCTACATAAATTTTCGAGCCCGTCGTCGTTTGCTGATACGAACGCTCTTCTCCTGGTAATTCCGCCAATTTTTGAATATTGATATCATCAACATCAACGTTTACGGTGTGCAGTTCTGTAATATCACCATCTGGCGGCTCAATTTCTGTGCGCGCCAACAATGCCTCGACGTGACGTCGCCTAACATCGCCAGTTCTTAGAGCGGTCAGAATCTCCAAAAGCTGCTCATCATTCTGACGATATTGTCGCTCCAAATATAAAACCGCCGGCTGAAGTTCTTGCCAAGCATCAGAATAAACCACAAATCCACCGCCCTGCTCGTTCGGACGATTCACTGGCGGCAATTGAAAAAAATCGCCGCTCATCACCAACTGAATACCACCAAACGGCTGATCATTTTCCCTGACGGTTCGTAAAACTTTATCAATCATATCCAGCCGAAAATCGTGAAGCATTGAAATCTCGTCAATAATCAGCACGTCAGTTTTAGAAATCACATCACGCCGCGTTTTTGACAATCGTTCAAAAAAATTGTTCGGCAAATGATCATTCACACCAATGCCACTCCAACTGTGAATAGTATTACCACCAAGGTGCGTCGCCGCCAGACCAGTTGTCGCCGTTACCGATACCTTTTTACCCCGTTTTCGTGCCTGCGCAATAAAAGTATTCAACAGGTGAGTTTTACCCGTTCCAGCCGCACCAGTCAGCAACGCCGACCGACCGCTCAGCAAAATAGCCAGCGCTAATTCTTGATCCATTTTAGCCTCGTGGTGGCTCGCCTTCTGGCTCGCCGAGCAGCTTCTTCGACTTAATTTCGTAACGCTTGCCCGTGATTTTACTCTCGATATAATCCTCATTGATGAGATTTACGAACATATCCAAATCATTGCCGTCCATGATAATAATCGCGCCGTTATCATCGCTCATCAATTCCAATTGCATCTCATCAGCATAGTCCAAAACATCTTCCTGTTTAACTGCGCCGATTTCCAATTTCTGCAATTTATTAATCGTCTTTTTGCGCTCCTTCACCAACGCATTAAGATCCATTCCCTCTGGAAAACTTAGCTTATATTCCTTCTCAATTTCCGCTACTTTTTTATCAGCAATCACCTGCTTTTTATATTCATAGCCAAACATTCGCTCAAATTTTCCAGGGTTAAACGCAAAAATATCTTTACCAACAATCAAAACTTGATTATCATCCGGAACCTTAAAACCAACTTCCGCACTAAACGAACCAAATTTGCCATCAGAAAATTCCCAAGCCAACGCGCTCTTCAGCGTCTGACCTTGCTGGATTAGCTTAACCGTGTAGAATGTCGCGTCAGAGTTGTTCGGATCGGTAAATCGCGCCACAATTCCCTTCATGCGCTTGAATTCGTGCTCAGTTTCCGAAAACTCCACGATGTCATGACGCTCGTGCTCGATTAGATGAATCAACGTTTCAGCTCGCCCAACCTTCTCCAGGTCAGTCCTCAATAAAACATTATCTTCCGATTCGCTCAATTCATAATCACGAACGCTCAATCCAGTGCCCGCACCCAAATTGACTTGATTGATATAATCAAACAAGAACAACGGTCTGAGTTGCTGCTCAACATCGCCTTTTATTGGCATAAAATACGGCGTGTAATTTTTGCTAAATAAGAACAGCTCTATCTGTAAATCATTCTTTTTTGCGTCATTTTGATTTGCCCACAAAAAAATATCAGTCGTTTCCCTCACTTCTTCCATTTTTCTAGTATAGCAATTTTTATCAGATGTCGCTAGCAGTTATTTAGCTAATCTCTCGCCTTCACGCGCTCGATTAGCCCAGTCGTCCGCTAGTTCATTCCCTTCATCGCCTTCATAGCCACGCACCCAACGCAAATCCGCCTGAGAATCCGAATATAGTTCGTACAATTCACGTACAATATCCAGATTTTTAATCTCGCCGCCCTTCTTCGTCCAGCCGCGCTTTTCCCAGCCTGGAGCCCACTTGGTAACCACGTTAATCCAAAATTCACTATCAGAATAAATCACACACGGCGCGCCATTGGCATCTTTCAATGCTGCAATTAAAGCTTTGCCCTCCATGCGAATATTCGTCGTCTCGCCATCTTCTGACCCCAAAATATAAGGCTGAAGATCACGGATAACCGCAAACCCACCCGGACCGGGATTTGGCGAAGCAGAACCGTCAGTATAGTAAGTTGTCATTAGTATGATTATACACTAATTATAGCTCGCCTGGCTATCTTGCGATACGCACTGTTCATTCTCTTAAATTTACGAACGCGATCACGACTTTGTTTTGTTAAATGAGATTCCTTCTCCTCATCAGCACAGTTTGTAAAGAAGTCTTGCTTGCGCTGCCAAATATCAATTACCTTCTCTGCTGTTTCATCACTCATATTGACCAAATCGCCGTAAATTTTCTGCAGCTTAAAGAAAAAGTGTGCCGCCTTTTTATCAGTACGAGCCACCAGACGAGCATCTGGCGTAGAAAATTGCATCTCAAACGGCGCATACGGGATTCTTCCATCGTCAGTTTCATAGAATCCTGTAATCTTCGCATCTGTAAATCCGCTACTACTATCCTTAAAACTGAACATTTCCATATCAACGTCTGGTATTTTATCGATAATTTTCTGGCGAATCTTCTCCTGAAAATCCGAAGAACCCTTAATGACAAAACATTCACTTTTCCGTCCTGGAGCTGGATATGGAGTAATCTTACCACTGTTAACAGCCTTAATCACGGCATCAGCATAGGCATCGGCTAGCTGCTCGTTGTCTTGACAAATTACCGTCATACCGTATAGGTCGATCGGATGGAATTCCCCCCGAATCTTTCAGAGGTTGAGAACGTTTATCGTAATAACCTATGGTCTGTAGTAATTTTTTACAATACGAGCCACGACCCTTACCTCGAGCCCTTACTTCCAATTCTGCCCCATTCGGGGTTTTTACAGTACCAGATCCAAAAAATGTACTATGCAAGGAATTGGTATTTACGGCAGGTTTCAGATCTGACTCCCCTAGCAACTCAGAGAACACACCATTAAAGTTACCCATAGCAAAATCAAATCGTGTAGGATCGGTCGAATACCTGCTACCGAAATGCAACGATACAACCCTGTCCACCTCATTCATGATCGAATCGATATCATTGCTCAAGGCATCTTTGCGATATAAAGCATCGCCAATATTACGACCCGTCATAACACCAATTTCATCTTTTAGCTCAGATTCCAAGTTGTCTAGCCCAATAATACTACACACTGGAATTAAGAAATTTTCGGCAAATACTGCACATTTATACGCGAACGCGCTATGATAAGGGGCGATTTTTAAGTTAGATAAGGTTATAGCTCCAGCAATCATCGCAGTCTCCAAGCCTATACCTTTATCTCCTTCGCCTTTTGTTGAGAATACATTTATCAAGTTATCAAGATGCGGTACTGGAATTGACGGATTTCAGCCCACGGACTCTTACCATAATCATCACCGTCCATGTCTAAATCGTCAGGAATTGTTTGATCGTCCTTAAGTTTTAGCGCTTTTCCTGCTAGCGAACCCTCATCAATATCTTCCATGTACGACGAAAAAGCCTCTTGTAAGGCTTTATAGTCCTCAACTATACCTATAACAGTATCCTTGCTAATCTCTTCAGGGGCGCCATCTAGCGACCTCGTAATATATTCAGTACGTTGCCTACGACTTAAATCTTCCGGCATCCCGATAATAATCTCTGCAGCCAGTTTACGCGACGGAGTTAAGTGGTCTCCGCTAAATGTCTCCACCAACCCCATAGCCAGTTCTTTCCTTTCAAGAGAAAAGTCAGCTTCGCCTTGATTTTGAAGGTTGGTGATATTGTCTAATGATTCTTTACTTTCCATAATATAGCTTGTAAATTATATCACAAACTATAAATTTTTGCAATAGCTAGACTGCCCCGGACTATCTACGCAAAATAAATCCGCATCAATTCGCGCGCTACCCTGTCGGCGTCATGACGAATCAAGCTACGTTGAGCCGCTAACGGGTCGCTGGTGGAGTTCGTGTTGACCCACACGTCATCAGCAATCAAACGCTTGCCCGACGCATAATAATGCTTTTTCTTCAGCAATTCCTTATCCCACTCGACCAAATATTCGCCATCGTGGGCATATTTCTTTATCAATTCCTCTGGCGGGCGATGGTTATTGTAAAGCACATAATCCATATTCACCCCTGAAAATCGCTCAATTTCATCCGCAAAATCCGCCACAGTAAATCCATCAGTCTGCGTTGGCTTTGTGACCAAATTGCAAACATAGACTTTCTTCGCCTTCGTTTCAGCAAGCGCTCGAGTAACGCCTCGAACCAACAACGCTGGCGCCAAACTACCATACAAAAGCCCTGGCGCAATCACCACCAAATCGGCATCCAAAATCGCTTGACGGGCTCGCGGGTTAATCGTAGCCGGCGGTTTAAGCTCTAACCACGGACGCTCGCCGCGCGGAATCTTTAGCGACTCAGCCGCGTGCTGACCATCAACAACCGTGCCGTCCTTCAGCTTAATCGACATTGTCGTATCGTCCAGAGTAATCGGATAAACTCGACCATTGACGCCCAAAACTTCGCTAGCCAACTCCACTGCATCAGCAAAACTTCCCGTCATCTTTTCCAGTGCCGCCATGAATAAATTGCCAAACGCGTAGCCCTTCATACTGCCCTCGCCGAACCGATAATTGAACAAATCGCGAACTTTCGGCGAAGTACTTAGCGCCACCAAGCATTGCCTGACGTCGCCCGCTGGTAACACGCCCAATTCATCGCGCAACACGCCAGTTGAGCCGCCATCGTCGACCATATTGACCAACGCTGTAATGCTGTGTGTATATTTTTTCAATCCAGAAAGCAGCGTGAAACTTCCTGTTCCGCCGCCAATAACTACAATTTTTACCCCAAAATAATCATTATTCGAACTATCTGTCATGCTTGAATTATAGCACCTTAGAAAGCCTAAACCAACGTACCTTTTGGCAACGCCCATTCCAAAAACGGTTGCTGCTGACAATCAATCGCGTTAATAATATGCGTGGCAATTTTCGCAGGATCGTTGAAAAACACATAGTCAGCCGGAAGATCGCGCCCATTCCAGAACGGAGTTTTCATAGCGCCGGGCAAAAATAGCGCAACTCTAACTGGAAGTTTTTGCTCATCTGCCTGCATTCCCAAACTTCGCGCCAAACCCGCTTGAGCGTGCTTCGTCGCAACATACACAGCTTCATCTGAGCGCGCTTTAACGCTACTTGTCGATCCGATAATCGTCAGTACAGACTTACGATTTTGCGTTGACATCTTACGCCAAGCCCATTGAACCAGTGGCAACGCGCCTGAAAAATTAACTTCCGCCATACTGCGAACACTCGGCTGATCTTCAAAATTGCCGCGCCAGCCATATCCAGCCGCCCACACAAATTGATCAATATCATCACCGTTTAAGATCTGCTCAATTCGCGCCGACGCCGACTCCACTTGATCCGAATAATAAACATCCAGAGGAAAACCCTCGCCGTGCTTCTGCGGATTATGAGTCTTACCCAGAACCAGCACACGCTCACCACGTTCCCGCAGCTGCTTCGCCATTTCCAAACCGAGCCCACTCGTCCCACCAAGAATAATATGCATATGGTTATTATAGCAACGACAATATTAAATGTAAATTCCGTATCTAAGCCTCGACCCCACCTCCGTCATCATCGACAATATTCTCGATTTTAACCCTGGCGCCGTAATTATCAGTTTTCTTCATACGTTAAATCCTTAGAGTCATTTTCTTATGCTCTCTCCACTCGCTGCCAAAATCCACGTTACTGTGAAAAATACGAACCAACTCATCTACTTCACTCGGAGAAAAAAATACTTAGTAGGGAGATTCCTTGAGCTCTTTCAGCGGCAATTCCGAACAGCGCAAAGCCACAGCTCCGACACGCAAGGCAAGTCTGACGATCTCTAACTTCTGGTTGTCGTCAGGGTTATTTTCGATAGAATCAGGAACAACAAGCTTAGTTGGTATTGCTTTGATTAAGAAAGAAGTTCCACCGTACAGCACAGGATCATTCAGTAATCTACCATCCAGCTCCACCCTTTTACCTTCAATTCCAAGGCACCCTGAAATAGATACTCGCGCCTCTCTCTCGCCGATTCCACGAACCTTCTCTATTAAATTTCCATGGCTACGAATATCACCCACTCTTCTGGCAAACGCCATGGATGCATTCACAGTTCCATCTTCCTCTAAAGACCAATCGCCATCATAAACTCCAACCAAGCTCTGACTTTTAACAGCAGAATAATCCTCTGTGCCATTGCCGGAGTCAATAAATCTAATATCAAAAGATACGCCGCCTGTACTTTTTTCCATGCCTGATATTCTATACTATTTTATGGAAAAAGTCAATACTATTCTATCGGCAAACTATTTGCGCCACACAATTTCTGCCACTTCAAATGCACTTTATATCGAAGCGGTGCACCCTGACTCGTTCTCTTGGAGTCGCAACTCTTCAGGATCCATAAACATCACTTCGTCCGCATCGACGCCAGCTGAAAAATCAAAGTTTTCCGTCCACACACGACAAGAAAAACAAATTTGGTTAGCATCAATTCGCTCAATATAAATCTCGTCCGACGCGTCAAAAAGTTGATAGCGAAGGTTGCCATTATAGCCAACTTCTTCGTATAATTCCCGCTTCAAAGCCGACTCAAAAGTCTCGCCATAATCCATTCCGCCGCCAGGAAGATCCCAAAGCGGCCGCCCGTCCTCCTTAACAACCAAAATCTGCCCAGCATCATTATAAATCAGAGCCTTTATGGAAACACGATACAGACAATCCAGATGGTCCGTTCCATCTAAATTCTGTGTAATGATACGTCCGTTGGTGATTTTTGTCATGAAAGTCATTATACTACACCCGAGCGCTAGATAGCTAATACCATTTCACCTACAGTATACTCTGTCTTTCCAATATCCATTTACTAACTACTCATTGAGTGTTAATAAGTTAGGAATTACCTAAATTACCTAATTGTGATACTCTTTTATTTTTCCTGCATATTCAGTCAAAAGATTCTTTGAATAAATTTTTTCATTTCTTGAATCTCTAACTTCTTTCCAAAGAATAGCAGCTACTTTTAACTTATTCGAATAGTTGCGACTATTTTCGTCTGCACAGAAATCCTTTAAAAATTGATTCCATTGACAAACCGAATTATCATATTTAGCATAATCCGATTTTCCATAATAAACTTTCAGCATATCTTGAATCGTAAAACTCAAATCATTTTCACTTTTTACTTTTCTCCAAGCAGTAGCCATATCAGCAGTAAATTTAAAAGGTGCAATACCTGTTACGGCAGAGAAATATTCTCTAAATTTTGTATTAAAGGAAAACCCACATTCAAGTAATGGCATATATAGAGTAATGTTTTCAACTTGCTTTGTTTCGTTTTTATTGATGATTTTTTTAATTAAATTACCCTTAAAGTACTGCTCAATAATATAATTAAGTTCTTGTTTTGTACCTCTATGTTCTAATGCTAGCGACCTGCATATCTGTGAAAGTTCTTCACGATACCAATAGTATTGATTAAACTCATCAAACGATGTGATTTTATCAAACTCAGGTCTACTTTTTTTGTCAATCTTTTATCTCCTCAAAAACCAATTTGCTTTTTTTCACGTCCAATATCTACAACTCCTCAACCTTCACCCGCCTCTGCTCCGTCGTATCTCGCTCACGAACGGTAACGGTATCATCTTCCAACGTCTGAAAGTCGACAACTACGCAGTGCGGCGTACCAATTTCATCCTGACGGCGATAACGCTTACCGATGTTTCCATTGTCATCCCACATAACGCGTCCAGGGTTTTTCTTAGATAGGTTGGTGTAAATTTCACGCGCCTTCTCCACCAATTCTGACTTATTCTTAAGTAGCGGCGAAACGGCAAATTTAACCGGCGCCAAATGTTCTGGAAGCGCCAAATAAACACGCTTGCTGTCGTTCTGCTCATCCTCGCGATATGCACTCGACAAGACCGCCATCAGCGCCCGCTCGACGCCAAAACTCGGCTCAATCACGTGCGGCACAAACTTCTCATTCGTCCCCTTGATCGTATATTCCATACTCTTTCCACTGACGCGCTGAATATTCATCAGGTCGAAATCAGTCCGATACGCAATTCCCATCAGCTCTTCCTTGCCAATTGGAAAATCGTATTCAATGTCAATCGTTTTCTTACTGTAGTGCGCTCTGTCCTCTGGCGGAACGTCCAGCTCATGGATATTCTTAGGGTCTAATCCCAATGCCTCCAAAAACTCGTGTGTCGACTTCAACAACTCATCAAACGCTTCCTGCCAATTTTCTGGATTGACAAAATATTCAATCTCCATTTGCTCAAACTCCCGAGAACGGAAAACAAAATCTCGCGGCGCAATTTCATTGCGAAACGCTTTGCCCTGCTGAGCAATTCCAAACGGCAAGTCTGGATAAAAACTATCAACAACGTTCTTGAAATTAGTAAAAATTCCCTGAGCAGTTTCTGGGCGAAGATATGCGACCGACCCTTCGTCCGCGACAGGACCTACAGTAGTTTTAAACATCATATTGAATGGCTTAGCTTCACTCCAGTCGCAAGAACCACACTTCTCACATTCATACACATCATACTCAAGAAACTTCTTGGTTAAAGAACCTCTATACTTATATCCATCCTTTAATTCCTCTATCCTTTTTATCAATTTTTGAGCTTCGTCCTTTAAGTTCATTTCTTCAGCAAGCCTCTTAGCTTCCAATACCTCTTCAGGGTCAGAACTCTGGTTCATTTTTTTCTTAAAGGAAGGAGCTTCTCTTCCAGCGTCAACTTATCAGACTCCAACTCTTCGTTGATCATATATAGAAAATTATCATACTTGATTCTAGTGTCTAATTTGTCAAAGCGAAATCGACTTTTACAATTATTACACTCCACCAGCGGATCAGAAAACGTATCCACATGCCCACTCGCCTTCCAGACTTTCGGATTCATCAAAATCGCCGCATCGACGCCATATATATCATCGCGCTCGTCAACAAACATTCGCCACCATAAATTCATAATGTTGCGCTTCAATTGAACGCCAAGCGGACCATAATCCCACGTTCCAGACAAACCGCCGTAAACATCCGAACCCTGATAAATAAAACCGCGACGCTTACACAGGCTAATAATATCTTCCATTTTTGCTTGACTCATTGAAAAACCTTTCTCCATGTTGGCAACATGGCGATTCACATTATTTCCTAAATTATACCATTTTACGAGCAATTTTACACCGCGGCGTGCTGTCTGGCGGTCAACCAGCAATCGTTTATAACCTCAGTTATTCCGCCGATTTGCGCCACATTCGCGAGTGGTTTTGCCTGGATTAACCTTAACAACTTGATTGCGTCTGCACCCAAATCGCCCTGCTCCGCCAATCTCAAACCTTTCTCCGCATTGTCATACATATATTTTTTGTCAGGGAGCAACGGTGCCGTCGTTACGTCCGTACGAAGATTCAGCTCATCTCCCAGCAAACTCGCGTATTGCAAATAAAACCACGTTTCAATCAATTTTTGGTTTATTGCAGGATTATTCAATTGCTCCAAAACTTGACTCAGTACATAATACCACTCTGGTTCGTCAATATTTTTCACTCGCCGCAGAAACCAATTTCATCACCGAATATGCAAATTGCATCCGATCATAATCTTCCAAAATATGCCGATAAAATGCCGACAATCGAGCGGAAGTCAACAGCCCCAAATCGCCCCGACCAGAACGAATAACCACGTCGCAAATCGCGAATAATTCAATTCCGCCCGCCAATTTACTGCGCTCCCGACGCACGCCTTTCGCGATTACGCTGCGTCGACCTTTTGGCGTTAATAATTGCAAAACTCGGTCAGCTTCGGCGTAATTCGTTCGCCTCAGAACAATTGCTTTTACTCGCTCACTCTGCCCCGTCATTTAGAACCTCGCGAAAAATCGCCCGCGCCTCATTCGGACGCATCGACGTTTTATTCAAAAATCAACTTCACGCCAAGCGGACGCAAATCGTCCATTTTAACGTCGATATTCGTACAAACCACGATCGGCAAACTCGCCAAATCCGCGTACGATCGCAGCTCATTCAACAGAGCAATCGCCGTTTCGCCAGCCAGCAACATATCCAAAATTAAAGCGTCAGGTTGCCAATCGTCAATAATTTCAATCGCCTGACCACCAAAAACCGCCACTCGATATTCCACGCCAACATCCACAGCAAACTTGCCCAGGATATCCGCCCAATTCTTATCGTCCTCAACAATTAACAGTTTTTTCATATCAAGCTCAACTGCCGACTAATTGGCATTTCTACATAAAAAGTCAGTCCATCACGATGACGAATCAGACCAATTCGCCCGTTCATCGCCCGCGCAAATTGATTCGCCACGTAAATCCCCAGCCCGCTACTTTCCGGCCTTGTTCGCACGGTTTTTCGCGTTTCCATTTCATCAAGCAAAAGCCGATATTCCTTCAAACTCATCATCGGCCCAAAATCCCGCACGCTCATTCTCACGGCATCTTTTGTCGCCTTAACCGAAACCTTAATCTCCGATCCGTCCTCCGTATACGCCAACGCGTTATTCAAGAAGTTCGCTAAAATTCGCCCCAAAAGTGTTCGGTTCGCTAATATCAATTGACTATTTCTGCCGCTCTTAGGCCAGCTAACTTTTCGTCCATAAAGCATTGCATTGAACTTCGTTTCCATCGCTACCTGCTGACATAAAGCCAGCGGATTGACCGGCTCAAGCGGAAATAACGACGGCGTTAAATTGGCTGAATTTGCCAAATCAATCGTAAGCTGCAACGCCTGCTCAGAAGTCCGAATAATTCGTTGATGGATCTGAGTTTTATCGGCAGAACTGGTTAAATCATCGTCCAACAGTAGCGCCAGTTGCCTAATCAAAGCCAGCGGCGTTTTCAGCTCGTGTGCCGCCACCAGAACACTCGGCAATCCCCCAAAATCAGCATCACTCCACTCTTTACCTGCCATACAATTCTAGTATAGCAAACATCCAGCAGGTTTTTCTATTCAGAGATTTTTACAGTGCTCAATATAGTCTGGAAATCTGGCTTAAACGTATCCGCGTCGGTTGAAAAACGAATAGTTTTATCGCGAACTTTCATCAAAACCACAGAGCCACGCAATTCTTTCTCAAACGTACCATCAATCCGAGTTGCTGAAATTCCGTTAAACTCAGTGCTACTTGAGGTCAACTCACCCTTCTTTAGTCGTGATTGATAATCATTCAGCACCGTATCCATATTCTTATTGATAATCTCCAGCCTTAACGCAAACCGACTATTTATTGGTCGTCGAAGGAACTGAAATAGGGTGAAGATAAGCTTTGTAATCGCCCCTGTCGCTGCCGTCATTCCCTACATATACACTCCAAGTCTTTGGATACATGAACGATACTCGACCGTATTCAGCAGGACCGACAAATTCAATACGCGGGTTTTTTGCCTCTTCAGAAAATTTCTTCTGGTCTGATTCGGCTTGTTCGCTCTTACCCTTAGCAACTTCAATCGCAACTTTACTATCAACACTGCTTTTTTCTCGGGAGTATTGCATATACGCCCAAATTGCCAAAGATCCAGCAATCAAAAACAATATCAGACAGCCGATTGTGCCGACCATCCAGCCATTAACTGAGCCACGCTCACTCTTATCTCTCGTCATCATATTGTAAAGTATAGCTTATGCTTTAATTGATGTAAAGATCTTACTCAGCGTTAAAATCCTCACTAAGAACCTCGATATCATGTCGCATATCTTCAAGCGTGGCAGTAATTTTTTTCGATAAATCTCTCGCCTCAATAAATCTCTGTTTCGCCTCATCCAGATTAAAATCATCGCCTTGAAACCACGCGATTCGCTCGTTCAATTCAGCCATCATTTGCTCAATTGTCATATCGTTGTTCACTATTCTCAATCCTCGCTTTCATAATTATATCTTTTGTTGTAATCTCTACAATATTACCAATCTGTAAATCACCCTTGATCATCGCATAGCCACGACGCAGCGCCATTTCCGGATCATACTCAGCAATGACTTTTTGTTGCGACAATGTTGCATTTACAGCCGCATCCACACGACTTGACCACTGTTTTAGCGCTTCTTTTTGCAACATTGTTGCATTAAGCGATTGTTCTTCGATAGCCCTACAAATTGAATCTTTCGCGTCAATTAGCCTGTAATGCAAATGCCGAATCACCTCTCGCCTGTCAGGAAATAGCAATTGCGCGGCGTTACTCGGCGTGGCTGCGCGAACGTCCGCCGCCAAATCGCATAAACTCTCATCAATTTCATGACCAATTCCAGTCATTGTTGGAATGCGACTACTCGCCACCGCGCGTACCAGTTTTTCATCGTTAAAACTCGCCAAATCTTCCGCACTGCCACCGCCACGAATCAAAACAATCACATCTGGAGATTCTGGCATTTGATTAAAATATGATATTGCTCGCACGGCTTGATCTGCAGCATTCGCACCCTGCACATTAACGTTGGCGACTACGAATTTCACACCGCCCCAACGCTCACCGGAAATCTTCATAAAGTCCGCATACCCCGCCGCTTTCGTGCTGGAAATAACAGCCACTCGCTGGGGATATTGCGGTAATGGACGCTTTCTTTCAGAATTAAACAAACCTTCAACTGTCAATTTTTGCTTCAAAAGCTCAAAACTTCGCTTCAAACTTCCCTTGCCTAATGGACGAATCTCTTGAACATTCAAGCTAAAGGCGCCATTATCCCTAAGCGCCGGCATTGCCCGAACAACAACCTTCATCCCATCTTCAATTGGAGTGCGTAAATTGCTAAAACCAACAAAACACCGAACCAGCCCGTCGTCATCCTTCAGATCGAAAAAAGCGTATTTCGGAGGATAAGACTTGAAACTGGAAACCTCGCCCTCAACTTCAACCATTCCAGCAAAAGCCACGTCAAAAGTTTGATTGACAACTGCTATGAAATTGCTAACGCTAAACCTGGGAATCATCTGGCTTGCCGTATTTAATCAGTGCGTGTTGATAGAAAATATAGCCAAAGATAATCGTGCCAGTAAGTAAAATCGCTCGCGTCAGAATTATTCCAGCAATCGCCAAATCCGGCGGAGTGCCTGCCATACTTAAGAAAATAATCATAATAGTTTCATAAACGCCGGTTCCTCCGGGCGTAAACACGACAATCGCTGCCAATCCCGCCACGCCGTATCCAACCATCAGAATCGCCGGATTAACAAAAAAACGCCCAGCGACAAAAAAACGCCACAGCAAACATCGCCACGTCAAAAACAGTGTAGACAGTTCCCCAAATCATCGGTTTTATCAGAAGCTTCGGATGATTGGACAAATCTTGAAAATCGTCCTGCATATCAACAAAAAACTCTTCGACTTTCTTCGACTTCATCACTCGTCGCTTCTTACCTAAGGTTGCAATTTTTACCAATGTATTGATGAATTTAGACAATTTAGCGGCGGTCATTTGCATACGTCGCTTTGACGAAAACACAAAAATCAGACCAAACGTCAGCGCCAAAACCACGATAATCAGCAAGAAGCTAGCAGCAACAATATAACGATTAACCTTGCCGTCAATAGCCAGCGCCAGCACGGCAATTACCAACAAAACCAAAAGCGACAAAAATCCCGTAACGTAACGAATCACCTGCGCAAATGTCGAACGCGCCGAACTCACGCCAAGTTTATGCATTCGCCACGTCGTATACGAAATACCGCTAACTCCGCCTGACGGAAAAATGTGATTGACCAAATTAAGCTCCAACGCAATCCTCGTCTGCTCCAACCTGGAAATGTGATGAATCAGATTCTTCTCTCTCAAATACGAAAAAATCATCTCGCCGCCAGCGAAGTACACGATAATCTGAAACGGCAATAGTAAGAATAATAGCCATAAATCCGCATGCAGAAACAAATTCCACGCCTTCACGAGCTCGTGCCGAGATAGAAAAATTATTATCGCCAAAACCACCAACGTCAAAACGCTCATAATGGCTCGTGGCGATTTCAACAGTTGCAACACCTTCGGTAACATAACCTTCATTATACCACGATAAATGTTATAATTACGACATGTTTATAGCTATTCTTGGCCGTCAACCAGAAATCTCTATCGCTGAATTAGAGGCGGTTTACGGTGCTCAAAATGTCCAAGAAATCTCCAACCAAGCCGCCACGGTTAATTGCGACAATTTTTCAATTGACAATCTCGGCGGAACGATTAAGTGCGGACAAGTCATCACGAAGATAAAGTCGCAAAAATCGGACCACAATACCCTGCTCCAAGCCTCAAAAATTATTGTTGAAAAATACACGAAAAAACTTTCACATAGTCAGAAAAAAATAACGCTTGGAATAAGTTTTTATGGCAATAAAACAGATCCGAGAAACGTCCAAAAAATCGGAATCATCTTAAAAAACAACCTGAAAAAATCTGGCGTCAGTTTGCGTCTAATTCCTAATAAAACCGCCGCGCTGTCCACTGCGACCTCTCACAATAATAAACTTGGCAGGTCTGAGGCGAAAATTGAAATTATTATAGCTAAGAACGTGTACGGAGATTTGATAATCGCTGAAAGTCGTGGCGCTCAAAATATCAATTCGTACACTCAGCGCGACCGTGGACGACCAAAGCGCGACGCCTTCGTGGGAATGCTTCCGCCCAAACTTGCACAGATTATGATTAACCTTTCTGGCGCAAAACCTAACGATTACCTCTGGGATCCGTTTTGTGGCACAGGAACAGTGCTGCAAGAAGCTGCGCTTATCGGTGTGAATGCTTATGGTAGCGATTTGAGTGATAAGATGATATCTTACACAACCGAAAATATGAACTGGGCGGAAAAAACTTTTTCGACAAACACTTTCTGGCAAGCGCATCAGGCCGACGCTACCTCTGTAAAATTGACAAGTGAGCAGAAGGAGAGGATTTCTCGCGTTGTTTGCGAAACATATTTAGGTCAGCCGTTTTCCGCTCCACCAAGCTCAGAAAAACTTCACGAAGTAGTTGGAAATTGTAATCACATAATTAGCGATTTTTTACAAAATATCCATTCGCAAATCCGCCCAAACACGACGCTTTGCATAGCCGTTCCAGCGTGGCAAAATCGCGAAGGTAAATTCACCCACTTGCCTCTGATAAAAAATCTTAAAAAACTTGGATATCAGCAAATTATCGATAAAAACCTCTTATATTACCGTGAAGATCAAGTTGTTACCAGAGAAATATTGGTATTAAAACCAGCAGATATAGCCAAAACCGCTTGACAACTGGCTTCATTTTCGATAAACTAGAACAGATTGTTTTATAGAAACTATAAGGAGTAAAGAATGTCAAAGGTTAAAGCTGGTGGTTCTAGTAAGAACATCCACAACAATGCTGGTCAACGTCTTGGCGTTAAGCGATTTGGCGGTCAAAAAGTTTCCGCTGGAGAAGTTCTAGTTCGCCAAACTGGTGCCACAAAGATCGCTGGTGACGGCACATATGTTAGCCGCAATTTCACAATCCACGCCGCAAAAGATGGCGTAGTTGGTTTCAAGTCGGTTAAGAAAACCAAGTTTACCGGCAAATCAGAACGCCGAACGCAAGTTGTTGTTCTTTAATCGGTAAAAACTTTTTATTAAAATAGCTCCGGTAAAAAATACGGAGTTATTTTATTATTAATAATTATTTCTTACATATTCGAGAAGTGCCCTTGCAGAATCCCTATGCATACCACTTCTCTCCCTGCCACCCCTGTAATGAGTAACCATTTTGTCTTGCCTATCTACATTAAATGAGCCATCCATCATAGCAATCGCCAACACTACAGTATATTCACGACTGCGCATTTTACCCGCATAATAATTACCTCCGAGATAATTAGGAGATTTTAGATTATCCTCTGAATCACGAAGAACCCTGTCTGCCAAAGCACCTGGATTAACGGCCGCCAGCCTATCAAGCCTAGAGGTTAAATATTCAAACAAGCGGCAACGCGTAAGGTGACTAGATCTAATGCCATTTATGATCGCTTTAGAGCCAAGCGCCCCCTCGGGATTAATTATTTGCATTAACGATGGATTCATAGCTAGACTATTAATAGCCTCTTTCGCAGCATTAAAGCTATTCTCAGATATAGGAACTCCTTTTGGGTTTCTAACGGCAGCGTCCTCTACATTATTTGACGGCACATAATTCGGATCGTATAGATAATCATAATAGTTTACTCGCACAGATTCGTTCTCAAAAGGCATGCCGTCTACATCAGTCTCTAGAGGCTTCATCAGTTCTCGCACTCTCTCGTCAAAACGATTTAGCTCTGGGCTATCGCTTTCATCTAGCCCCGTCTCTACTGGCTTTTTAACTGATTCAACCGCTGGCAAGCCTGCTGAGTCATTGACTTTAATTGCCCCAATCGACGCCAGAACTTCTTTAGTCATCTTCAAGGCTGGCGAACCGACGCCAGTCTCATTCGTCTTCACTGGCTCTCTAACTGGCTCGTTGGTTTCTACCCTATTCGTATCTATCGGCTTTCTAACTCCAGCAGCCTTACCAGCCATACCTCCCATTGCAGAAATAACTTTATCCGCTAAAGACTTCTCATGGTCAGAGATATCTTCAACCAAGCTATTACTTGGGGTTTCTACGCCTAAGGAGGTTTCTACGCCTGAGTCTAAGCCTACCCCTGGAGCCAAAGACTCAATCTCACTACCAACCGTATGTTTCTGCCGCCAAATCTGCTTAGCTTCTTCAATCATTTCCTTAGTAGTTTTTCCATAAAGATACTTAATATAATCTTCATTTAGACCCTGAATGTCCTCCAACGGCACAAGCTCAGTTTTAATATCAGTTCCAACCAGTTTATATGCTTCCATAAGCAGCTTAATCGGACCAATACCCTCCTCAGAATCAGTGTCACACACGACCGACATACCAATAGGATTCCAACCTCTGTCATACTTAACGCCCCCTTCGTCTTGACCACTGCGAATAATGGTTAGTGGACGCCTTGCATCATCTGGATCAACATCGACATGAAAAGTTGCAACTACATAATCTTCCGGCGTTTTTTGTTCTTGCTCGAGGTTTTGTGTTGGTTTTGGTTTTTCCATATATAACTACTTTATACCAAAAAACAAACAAAAAGTCAACCCCTAAGAGGCTGACCTTCCGCTCGATTTACTTCTCTATTGAATACCCAAATGATGCTTTACACGCGCCACAACGTCGCCAATTACAACCTGAGATTTCACCAAATAATCATCAACACCCAGACTCTCAGCGCGTTCCTTATCCTTCGGCTGGCTAAGCGCCGTCAGCATAATAATCCTCACGTTAGCAGTTTCTGGCGTGTTGCGAAGAATATCCAGGACATCAAAACCACTAATCTTTGGCATCATCACATCCAAAAGAATCAAATCTGGACGATATTCAACAGTGGCAGACAGAGCGTCCTCTCCGTTATTGGCTTCTCTAACATCAAACCCTTCAATCTCTAATCGCGACCTATAAACCGCAGACAGAGCCATGTCATCCTCAACTAGTAAAATCTTCTTTTTTTGTCCGTTCATTTGTCCGTTCATACTATCTCCATTTTATGTTGTCTAATCCAAAAACACAAGCTTTATATTGACTTCGCCTTATCCATCTGCGGATCCACGTTATTGTTGACATCGTCCGACGAAAGATCAACTTTCACATCAGGTTCTATACCAGTTTTATCTATATTTTTGCCCTTTGGCGTGTACCATCTGGCTTCAGTAACTTTCATTTGCGACCCGCCAGGCAGCCCAAGCACAATCTGCACACTTCCCTTACCATAACTCTTCTGCCCAACCAGCGTGGCTTTTCCGTATTCACGAAGTGCCCCAGCCGTAATTTCACTAGCGCTAGCACTGTTACCGTTAATAAGCACCACCGTCTTCATGTTGCCTAGAATTGGCGTTCCAGTTGTACGCAGCGTTTTAACAATTTCAGAGCCCCGTCGCTCGGTCATAGCTATTTGATTGTCCAACCAGATGCCCAATAGCCCTTGAGCAGCACCAACCGTTCCGCCAGGATTATTCCGTAAGTCCAAAATCACCTTTTTAACGCCTTTTTCAACAAATTCCGAAGCGTACTTTCTGGACAAGCTCACTGTATCATCACCAAATCGGTTAACTTTCAAAAATACCAATTTCTCCATCAATTTCCGACTCTACTGCCGGAGAAACTATATTCTGACGCACAACCGACACCTCACGCGTTTGACTACCACTTAATAATGTCAATTTAACGGAAGTCCCAACTTCTCCGCGAATTTTACTCACAACTTTTTCCACTGACCAATCAGAAGAAGCCTCGTCATTCACCTTAACAATCACCTCACCAGCCTTAATTCCCGCCTTCTGAGCTGGACTGTTTTCCAGAGGTTTTATTATAGTCGGCTTATTATTCCTAAGACCAATCTCCGCACCAATTCCACCACCAATTTGACCACTTAATGACTTGTCAAATTCCTTCGTCTCATCAGGATCCATATACGCCGTATGAGGATCGCCAGCCGCTTCAACTAGCCCGCGATTGGCACCATAAATTAACTTTTGAGTATCCAATTTTCCGTCATAATTAGCAACCAGTTCTTGATATGTTTTTGAACGCTAGATAAGTCAATCGTTTTATTTGAAGTTCTAACGCCAAATACCGACGCCACATTAGCAAACAGCGCATCTGAGCGAGCTCCCGCCACAAAACTAACAATAGCCACAATAACAAGCGTCAAAAACCAACTTAATTGCTGTCTTTTTTCTCCCGTAACCATACGCTTATTATACTACAAAACGCCCGTTTAACACGAGCGTTTTATGTAGTAATTTAAGCCGATTAGAAGTAAACGTATGTCAATCCTGAAGCTGGTATCCTAGATCCATCAGCATCAGGCCCACGATATAGCCCGTCCCACCCCCTGTTGTAATCACTAATAGTAATCGTACCGTCACCATTAACAGACTCAACATACATAACGTGTCCGTAAGTTCCAATCTTTTTCACGGCTGCTGCGCCAGCTTTTGGTGTTGAACCACTAGGTATACCATGACGTGCTGCAGTTTCCAGCCACTGGTTAGCATTGCCCGCTCCACCAAAGTGTGGTACATATCGCCCAGTACTAGCAATCTTCCAAGCAACATAACTCACACACTCACGCGTGTATAGTCCCCATGGATCGACATAAGCGTCAAGTGGAGCGCTCGCCCAAGCACTCGGATATCCACCAGTCCCCACAGATCCAGCCCCGACAGTAAATATCTTTTTATTCTCCTTGAGCTGCTCTTCGCGTAATTTAGCTACCTCAGAATTGCGCTTCTGAGCCAGAGCTGCATAGTTATTCTGGTCATTCTTCGTGTCAGTAATCAGTTTTGCCTTCTCAGACTGTTTAGCTGCCATCGCATTGCGCTGCAATTCTTGGTCGCGAAGCGTATTCTCGACAGACTTCTTATTCTCTTCCAGCTTTTTCTGCAAAGACTTAATTTCTTTAATCTTATCATTCAATGAAGTTTTCAAAGAATTACGCTGTTCTTGCTTATCGATGTAATCGCTAATATTTTTTGAGCTAGCAAGCATCTCCAGCGGCGAAATCTGATCATCAACATACAAATCCGCCAAAATTCGTCCCATCGCTTTACGATTGTGCTTAATTAGCTCTTCGTTCTTTTTTATCTGATCATTAAGACTATTAATCTTCTTTTGACTATCAGAAATCTGCGCTTGAATAGCTGATATTTGTCCGTTTATCTTATCAAGTTCCGCTTGCAAACTATCAGCCATCTCACCCAAGCGCGAAGCCTCAGAATTATAGTTGTCTGCTTCTTGTTGTTTTGCCTGAATTTCGGCGTTATAGTCGCGAGCTAATACGTGTGATGCCAAGCCAAAAATGCCCGATCCAGCGAGCAATGCAGACATCGCCACCAGAGAAGCTCTGCTGACTAGTGATGCCGAAACTGGTGTGGTGGACCGTAGTTTCATACATCTATGTTAGCATAAGCATAATCAGCATGTCAAGGATTTTTACAACTTAAGATATTTGCGAGTTGCCACCCAAGATGACGTCACGCCAATTGCCGCGCCGACCAGAATCATACTCAAGAAAACCAGCACGCCATACATTTTTAGATGATTCAAAAGATTATCGATAGGAATTCCGTACTTTACCATCGGATCATGTGCAAGAATTAGCAACCCATACCCAACCACCGTTGCGATAATTGCCGCGATAAATCCGTACATTATAGCCTCAACAATAAACGGACCTCTGATGAAACTGCGTTCTGCGCCAATCAACTTCATCATCTCAATCTCATCCTTGCGGTTGAAAATTGCCATGCGAATAGTGTTAAAGACCACAAGCGATGAAATTACCACGAAACAACTGTAGCAATTGAGCCGCCAATACTCGCCAATCTCACCCAACTACCAACTGTTTTAATAGCTTGCTGGCGCTCACCTGAGAATGACGGCTCCCTGTTAGGATCTTTGTACTTTTTATACAGATCATCTGTTTTAACGAAATTATTTAATGACTGCTGGTTGTTCAATTCTTTCACGGAAACACGAAGCGTTGCCGACATCTCATTACTAGACTCGCGAATCGCCTCAAGCGTGTCTGGATTGTCCTTATATTGCTCAGCTTGCTTTTCACGCGCTTCTTCCGCGGAAATATACTTAACGCTATCGACATTATCTAATTTTTCAATCCGAGATTTAATCGTTTTAATCGTTTTTTCTGGCGTGTCGCCCTTTAAGTAAATTGACATATCGGCACGCTTGGAGACGTTTGAAACAGTATCAACCAAAACCTGACGCGCTGATAATGTTATAAACACGATAATCAACGTGACGCTCATCACCGCAGTTGCGGCAATCGTTAGCCAGGCATTACGGCTAAAGTTATTGATGCCATATCGGCACATTCTGACAAACGTCAGCCAACCTCGTCGACGCTGACGTATACGAATAGCTTCTTTGCTTTTGTTGGATTTATTAGCTGATTTCATTACTGTTTATAACTCCCTCTCGCCTGATCAGAGGTGATTTTACCATGATCAATTGTAATAACGCGTCGCTTCAATTTGTTAACAATCTCCACGTTGTGAGTCGTCAAAATAACCGTCGTGCCATACTTGTTAATCTTTTCTAATAATCGAACAATATCCCAGCTATGCTTCGGGTCCAAGTTTCCAGTCGGCTCGTCCGCAATCAAAATCTTCGGCTGGCGCACCACCGCCCGCGCAATCGCCACACGCTGACGCTCACCACCAGAAAGCTGATGAGGAAAATGTTTTTCCTTCCCCTTAAGACCAACCAACTCAATCACCTTCGGCACAGTTGCCTTAATTTCCCGATTTGTCATTCCAGCAATTTCCAGAGCAAACGCCACATTTTCAAACACTGTTCGATTCGGAAGCAACTTAAAATCCTGAAAAACCACGCCAATTTTACGACGCAACAGCGGAATATGCTTGTCCTTCAAATTGTCATAATCAATCCCGCCAACCACAATTTTTCCAGAGCTCGGCTTTTTCTTCGCGAGTCAAAAAGCTTCAAAAAGTGTCGATTTGCCAGCACCCGACGTACCAACAATAATCACAAATTCACCAGCGCCAACATGAATACTTGCTCGATTCAATGCCGGCTTGTTACTTTTTCCGTAGTTCTTCGTTACCCTATCTAACAGAATCATCAATAGTATTATACCATAAGCTAAATATTTTTAGAATTAGCATTTTGTTCTAAATATGCCGTGATAAATTCGTCAATATCGCCATCCAGAACACCTTGAGCGTTGCGGTTTTCGTGCTTTGTGCGCGTATCTTTAACTAGTGTGTATGGATGCAAAACGTAATTTCTAATTTGGCTACCCCAGTTTGCCGATTCGCCAGCCCTAAGATCAGACAGAGTTTCGGCGTGTTGCTCTAATTTCATCGCTAGCAATTTTGACCGCAGAATCTTCAACGCCGTTTCTTTATTCTGAATCTGCGAGCGCTCATTCTGAATAGCCACCGTAATTCCCGTCGGCTCATGCGTTACTCGAACCGCCGAATCCGTCGTATTCACACCTTGACCACCCTTGCCACCTGAACGATAGACATCAATTCTTAAATCATTCGGGTCAATTGATATTTCATCGGGCGCGTCAATTTTCGGCAAAACCTCGACAAGCGCAAAACTAGTCTGCCGCAAATTGTCCGCATTAAACGGACTTAATCTCACCAAACGATGCACGCCATTTTCCGACCGCAATTTTCCATAAGCAAAAGATCCAGAAATCTCCAAAACGACCGTTTTAATTCCAGCATCATCATTTGTCGAGCGTTCCAGCGTATCAACCTTCATTCCAGACTTTTCTGCCCAGCGCAAATACATTCGCTCCAACATCGCCGCAAAATCCTGCGCATCCAGCCCGCCCACGCCAGCGGAAATGCGCATAATTGCCGAACGATTGTCATATTCGCCAGAGAATAATAAATCGGTTTTATGTCTATCAAAACTCTTCTCAATTGCCGCAACTTGCGCCTGGAATTCCGGCAATAAATCGTCATCACCAAGCTCCATCAACTCCACCATATCGCCAACCTGCACTGTCAAAGTCTGCCAAGGCTCGACGGTCTGACGAAGACTGGCGGCTTGTTTCGTTAATTCTTGGGCGTAATCAGGATTATTCCAAATTTCTGGCTGGTTTAATTGATCATCCAGCTCCGCCAATTTCTGCTCCAAATCAGAAAACTTCAGCGCTTTTTTAGCCTGTTCAATTTCTTTTTCTAATTCACCAATTTTCTTTTTTAGCGGTTGCATATATTTTTATTGTACCATTTTTCAGCGCTCAATTCTCTGTTAAAAATAAAAAGATGGATAAAGATATTGAGAAAATTCTATTTACAAACGAAGATATAAAAACGGCAGTTCAAAAACTTGGGGAAAAAAATTGACTGAGAATTATCACGATAAAAAAATCCTGTTGTCGTGGGTATTTTACGCGGCGCAGCACCGTTTATGATCGACTTAATACAGGCGATGGATTGCTATATGGAAATTGATTTCATGGCAGTTTCCAGTTACGGCGACGACACAAAATCTTCTGGATCTGTAAAAATTATCAAAGATTTGGACACCGACGTGACGGATAGGCACGTGTTGATAGTTGAGGACATAATTGACAGCGGTCGAACTGCCCAGGCGCTAAGAGAATTATTTGCCGCAAAAAAATGCTGCGTCGGTAAAAAAATATGCTCGCTATTAGACAAACCAGCGCGGCGCGAAGTTGATGCAAAAGCCGACTATGTAGGTATTGATACGCCGAATGAATTTGTCGTTGGTTACGGTCTGGATTTTCGCCAGCAATATCGCAACTTGCCGTACATCGGCATCTTAAAACCAGAAGTTTATCAAGATTAAAGCTCTTCTACGGCGGCGACGAATTGCTCGCCACGATCAGAATAACTCTTAAACATATCAAAGCTGGCAGCCGCTGGACTAAGAATCACCACGTCGCCAGATTGCGCTTTATTTTTGGCTAATTTGGCAACTTCTTTCATTCCTGTCATATTCAATTGGACAATTTCACAATCAATTTTTTCTTCCCTTAAAACTTCCCTAATTTCATCAGCGTTAGCGCCATTGATAATTATCAATGGCACGTTTTGTCGGGCAATTTCTTTCGCTAATTCAGAGTAGTCCGCGCCTTTATCCGAGCCGCCCAAAATCAAAATTTTCGGCTCCGCAAAAGCTTTTAATGCCGCAATCGCACTGCCCGGAGTGGTCGAAATACTGTCATCGTAATATTTCACGCCGTATTTTTCAGCAACAAACTTCAATCGATGCGGCAACCCCGTAAACTCGCTAAGCCCCTTCTTTATTTCATCATCCGACACGTTCGGCAAAATCGACTTCACCGCCGCTATCGCCGCGCACGCATTGTCAATATTATGTTTCCCTGGCAAGTGAATCGCAGAAGTTATATCGTCCGAGAGAACAAATGGATATTTCTTTTTCTGCGCCGAACTCGTATCTGCAATCGACGAGCTAAACTCATTTTGAGAATTATAGACAACATAATCGTCAGCGGTTTGAGACTTGGCAATATTCGCTTTTGCCGCCAAATAATCATTAAAAATCAGCGTGGACGTTCAAGTGGTCAGGTTCAATCATCAGCACCACGGCAACGTGCGGAGATTTCTGCAAATCCCACAATTGAAAACTGGACAATTCATAAACGACAATGTCATTTTTCTCAATTTTCGGCAAAATATCCAAAGCTGGCACGCCAATATTCCCCACCAAATGAACGGTTTTACCTGCCGCGCGCAAAATCGATGAGATAAAACTACACGTCGTGCCCTTGCCTTTTGTGCCAGTCACACCAATTATAGTCGCTGGGCAATTGGCAAAAAATTCATTTGTCGCCGACCAAATTTGACCGCTAGTCTTTATCTTTTTTGGCGGAAGACTTGGCGACCTAACGATTAAATCCGCGTCATCCAGCCCCGAAAATCCCGTCTGATAAGCCACATTTTCCGGCAAATTATCTACTTTTTCACGCTCGTCCGCCACCAAAAAATCAGCTTCCGGAAACTTCTCTCGAAAATAACGCAAATTAGATTGACCTTCAACACCAAAACCAGCAATGACAATTCTCATAACCTGATTATATCACGGGCAATTTACGATTACACCCTAAAACAGCTTGTCGAGCTTATCGTATAGCTTTGTTAATAGCTCTTTTTCTTCCGAAGTAACCGCCGCCAACGTCCACGTGTTGGATGCAAAAAATTGACGAGCCGTTTCAATCAACTGATCAGGAGTTACCGCCAAAATAGAATCTGGAACGGCGGCATAATCTCTCACGAAATCATCAGCAAAATATCGTCCTACGTAAAAATTGCTTACTTGCCCAACAGTTTGAGCACCCATTTGATAACGACCCAACGAATATGACTTCACACTTTCCAAATCTTCATCAGAAATAGATCCAGCCAAAACTTTATTCAACTCTCTCACAATAATATCAAAGAGCTTTTCTGCAGTTTCGACATTTACTTGTCCACCAAAATCCCAAGCCGAATCGTAAAAACCAATCGACGTATCACTAAAAATACCATACGCCAAGCCTTTTTTACGAGCCGCGCCAAAAATCCTCGAGCTCATCGTGCCGGTCAGAATATGGTTTAATGCATTCATAGCCGTAACTTCTTCATCGCTTAACTCACGCGGAATCATCATTGACCAACCAAACGTCAAATTCGTCGCCTCTTTTCGTCTGACTAAAACCGGATTAGCTCTGCGCGGTTCATCACGCGGAATAACGAATCGCTCGCCCGTCTCTAATTGCCAACCCTCAAGATGTTCTTTAATAGCCGCTTTTCGTCCAGCCATTTTTCCAGCCACCACAAACCGCATATTCTTCAAAGTATGCGTTCGCTTGTGATGATTTTTAATGTCTTTCAGTTCAATATTAGCAATTGTTTTTAGGCGCTGATTATACGTCAAAATATCTTCACCCAGCGCCTGCTGAATGCGCGGCCACATCACGCGGTTGTGATTGTTGAGATAGCCAGTCAATTCAGAGCGAACATTGCCCTTTTCCGCCTCAAGCTCATCGGCGTTGAATCGCGGCGTCGTAATAGCCAACCTCTGAAGCTCCAAAATCCTGTCCCACTCAAAATCCGCACAAATCGCTTCATAAACCATTGAATAGTCAGAAGTGTAAGCGTTGTGATAAGCGCCGTTTTTGGTAAATTCCTGCTCGTAATTATGCTCCGAACGAAACTTTTCATTCGCGCCAAATGCCATATGCTCCATAATGTGAGCCGTTTCGTAAATGTCTTTATTCAGAACGTAGCGATTTCCCGCCCTGAATTGCACCTGAAAACTCATTACCGTAGCATCTGGAACGTCAATCAACAAGCCGCGCGCACCATTCTTCAGTCTAATTTCCTCAACTGTATGTTTCATTGCCTAGTTCTCTGATTATTTACGATTTTTCTTACGGTTCTGTCGCTGGGCCTTTTTCTTCTTTCGAGCTTGATTCTTCGCACGATTTGATTCCGCACTAGTCTTGCCCTTTTTTACAGAGAAGTCATCGTCGCGATTTTCCTCGCCCGAACCAATTTCATTTACACCACGCTCAACGGCATTTTCTGCCAACCTAGTTAGCTCGGTGTCATATTCGTCGTCTTGAGATTGACGGACTGTAGCGTCGGCTTTATGAATATTAAATATCGTTGCCAAAACTTCATCGCGGAGATTAGCCTGCAAACTCTCGAACAACTTCTGGGATTCTGATCGGTATTCCACCAAAGGATCGCGCTGTCCAACACTTCGCCAGTGAATTCCCTCGCGCAAATGTTGCATATTTTCCAAATGCTGCATCCACAATGTATCCAACACCGCCATATAAACTTCGCGCTCAACTCCACGCAAATCATCAGCGCCAATCTCACGCTCTTTCTCCGCGTAAGCTTCTTCGGCCAGCTCCAGCGCCTTCTCATAGCGCAAACGATCTTTCTTTTCCTTACCAACCTTTTCAATTTTTTCCTTATCAACCGGGAAAATAACCGAGAAATCCTCGACAAACTTTGGATTATTCTTTGATGGAAGAGTCGTCAATTCGTGAACTTTAGCTCGCAATAATCGCTCAATTTCTGGCTTGATATTATCGCCTTCCAAAATCCTGCGTCGCATGACATAAACGACGCGACGATGACGGTTAATCACATTGTCGTATTGAACAACATTTTTGCGCGTATCAAAATTGTAGCCTTCAACTCGCTTCTGTGCCGCTTCCAACGTTTTCGATACGGCGCGAGTTCTGATTGGAGTGTCATCATCAACGCCCAGCCTGTCCATCAACGACGCAATTCGCTCACCCTGGAAAATTCGCATCAAATCATCTTCGGTCGAAACGTAAAACTGAGTCTCGCCTGGATCACCCTGACGTCCGCCACGACCACGCAACTGATTATCAATTCGACGTGATTCATGTCGCTCTGAACCGATAACAACCAAGCCACCAAGTTCCTTTACGCCCTCGCCAAGCTTAATGTCGGTACCACGACCAGCAATATTTGTAGCCAAAGTAATCGCGCCTTTTTCACCAGCTTTCGCCACAATCGCAGCCTCACGCTCATTGTTCTTAGCGTTCAGAATCTCAAATTTAATACCTTCTTTTTCCAAATATTTGGCAATTTGCTCATTCTTTTCAATAGAGCCAGAGCCAACCAAAACAGGACGACCTTGCTTATGGTAATCCTTAATCGCCTCAGCGACAGCTTTAAGTTTGGCTTTTTCAGTCTTGAAAATCAGATCTTCCTTATCCTCGCGAATAACTGGTTTGTTCGGTGGAATTTGGATAACATCAAGTGAATAAATTTGCTGAAACTCTTCGGCTTCAGTGAACGCCGTACCAGTCATACCGCTCAATTTATTGTACAAACGGAAGTAATTCTGGAAGGAAATTGTCGCCAAGGTCATACTCTCTTCCAGCACAGGAACGCCTTCTTTTGCCTCAATTGCCTGATGTAAGCCTTCGTTGTAACGGCGACCCTGCATCAAACGACCAGTATGTTCGTCAACAATAATCACTTCACCGTCGTTGGTTACAACATAATCCTTGTCGCGCTTGAACAATGTCTGCGCTCGCAAAGCTTGGTCCATGTGATAAACACTGCGCACGTGATCTGGTGTGTACAAGTTTTTTATTCCCAACAATTTCTGGACCTTTTCAACACCTTCATCAGTCAAGGCAACACTTCGGCGCTTCTCGTCCAAAACGTAATCTTCTGGAACCAACTTTGCGGCGATTTTAGCAAACGTATAATAATTGTCAGGATTTTCAGCCGCTGGAGCAGAGATAATAAGTGGCGTACGAGCTTCGTCGATCAAAATTGAGTCGACCTCGTCAACGATTGCGAAGTTCAATTCACGCTGCCTGAGTAGATCAACGTCGTTAACCATATTGTCGCGCAAATAGTCAAAGCCAAACTCGTTATTCGTGCCGTACGTAATGTCCGCAGCGTAAGCTTCTTTACGTGAAACTGGGCGAAGCTTGCGCATTCGAGGGTCGTCGTGATGCTCATTGTCATAATCTTTATCATAAACAAATGACGCCTCATTGATAATCACGCCAGTAGTCAGGCCTAGAAAATCATATACCTGGCCCATCCATCCAGCGTCGCGCTGAGCCAAATAGTCATTAACCGTCACCACGTGAACACCTTTGCCCTCCAAAGCATTCAAGTAAGTCGGCAATGTCGCCACAAGAGTCTTACCTTCACCAGTTTTCATCTCGGCAACGTTACCCTCATGAAGAACCATACCGCCAATCAACTGCACATCATATGGACGCTCGCCAATCACACGCTTAGCAGCTTCCCTCGCTACAGCAAACGCATCCGGCAAAATCGTATCAAGAGTCACATTCTTCTTCGACAAACGCTTTTTCAACTCATCAGTTTGCGCCCGAAGCTCCTTGTCAGACATCTTTTCATATTTGTCATTCAGACCGTTAATAACGTCAACTTGCTTACGCAATCGTTTCAAAATCTTCTTCTGTGGATCGCCAAAAATCTTACTCAGCGCTTTTTGTTGTGTAATTGCCATAAACCTTAAAACTCCCTCACTTTCAGGCATTTTCAAAAACTCCTTTTATTATAACTTTTTTCGGGCAATTTGAAAAGAAAAAGCGCCCAGAATCTGAACGCTTTCCTGCTAATTTCATCTATCAATTATTTTCGACCGAAAGTTTGCTTTAGCTTCGCCAAAACTCCGCGACTTCCGCCAACATGAGCTAGCACATCGTCTTTATACTTACGAACTTGACCATTCAACCTAGCTTCAACAATATCCACCGCAGCCAAAACGTTCATGGTTGAGTCCTTAGCTACAATCTTCTTATCCGGCACATTGATGATAACTTCAACTTCGTACTTGTTGCCACCAGGATTGTCAATCTGCTTAATCTTCACATCTGCAGATGCACTTTTTCGCGCGTGGCGCGGCAAGTATTTTCCCAACGAACCAATTTTTCGCTCAACGTATTTTTTTGTTGTGGCGTTCAGCTCATATTTAACGCCAGTAATTGTAATATCCTTAATCATTTTTCCTCCTACTAACTAATATGCTCTCTATTATATCACGTCACGACCATTCATATATGGACGAAGCACTTCAGGGACAATCAAAGTTCCATCTGGATTCTGGAAATTCTCCAAAATCACCACCAATGAGCGAGCCAGCGACACCGCAGTTCCGTTCAAAGTGTGAACAGATTCAATCGTGCCGTTTTCTCGCCTGACTCGAATATTCAGGCCACGAGCTTGATAATCAGTACAGTTCGAGCAACTCGTCAGCTCACGATAAGTTTGATCAACTGGCGACCAATATTCAATGTCGTACTTTTTCGCAGCCGGCGCACCCAAATCGCCCGCCGCAATATTAACCACGTGATAAGAAATACCAATTTGCTGCCAAAGCGCCTCTTCAACGTTAAGAATTTTCTCATGAATCTCTTTAGATTGCTCAGGCAAACAAAACGCGTACATTTCCAACTTATTGAACTGATGAACTCGGAATAAACCACGCGTGTGCTTTCCGTATGTTCCCGCCTCTTTTCGATAGCAAGGACTATATCCAGCGTATAACAATGGCAAATCTTTTTCGTCCAAAATCTCATCCGCGTGATAGCCGGTTAATGACATTTCCGCCGTACCAATTAGCGTCAAATCTTCGCCGTCAACTACATATTCGTTACTACCCTCACCCTTCGGAGTAAAACCAGCACCCTCAGCTGTTCGCAAATTGACCATATGCGGCACGGTCATAAATGTGAAGCCCTGCTTTGTTACATAATTCAAGGCAAATTGAGTTACGGCATTTTCCAGCAAAGCCAAATCGCCCTTCAAGTAGTAAAACTTCGCGCCAGCCACCTTAGCGCCGCGCTCAAAGTCCACCCAGCCGCGACTTACAGCGTAATCCAAATGGTCTTTTGCGCCAGTTTTGCAATCGCCATAAACTTTTACCTCAACAGAATCTTCTTCGCCACCCAAAGGCACGTCATCAAAAGTGATATTCGGGACGTTTTTAAGAATTGCCGCAACTTTTTCCTCGGTCGATTTCAAATAGCTCTCACGTTCTGCCAGCTCAACTTTCAATTGCTTGCCCTGATCAATCAGTTCTTGATCTGGTCGACCGCCCTTCATCTTTGCTGAAATAACATTGCGCTGTTCGCGTAGCGCTTCAACCTGCTTCTGCAAATCGCGGCGCTCATCGTCTAATTGCAACAATGCCGCAATATCAACTTTATAGCCTTTATCGTTTGCCGACTTTTGCACCAAATCGGCATTTTCTCGGATGAACTTAATGTCTAACATACCTTCATTATATAACAATTCTGAATAAAATCTTTCAAACGTGAAAAATCATTCCCGCGCCGAGCATAACCAATAACAACAACCCCAGGACAAATCGATAAATTATAAACGGTCGAAAATTATTGCTCTGAATAAATTTCAATAGCCACGACACAGCCAAATAGCCAACACCGAATGAAATTACCGTGGCGATTATGGTTGAAGTCCAGCCAACGCCGCCGGAAATGTGTTTATATTTGGTGACAACTTCCAATAGTCCTGCTGCGACCAGAGCTGGAATACCCAAGAAGAAACTTAATTTCGTAACCGACACGCGGTCAAATCCACGGAATAAACCGACTGAAATCGTTGCACCAGAACGGCTAATTCCAGGAATGAGCGACAAGCACTGCCCCGCGCCAATCGCCAGAGTGTCTTTCCAGCTCGTCTCAGTTTCGCCACGCTTGTTATTTGCCGCACGATTGTCAGCCAGCCACATAACAACACTCCAACCAATCAACCCGAACGCCACAAACCACAAACTGCGCAGAACTGTTTCAACTTCATGCTTGAATAATAATCCGACAATCGCAATAGGAATTGAGCCGATAATAATTGCCCAGCCATATTTATAATCAAACTTTCGACGCGCCCGCTTCCACCATAAACCGCGCCACCAAGCCTGCAAGATTCGCCAGATGTCGCTCCAGAAATAAATCACCGCCGCCAGAATTGCTCCGATCTGAATTATCGCTGTAAAAGCCACGACGCTCGGATCGTCAATTCGCATTCCCAGCAATTTCTCAGCAATTGTCAAATGCCCAGTCGAAGAAATCGGTAAGAATTCCGTAATTCCCTCAATTACGCCGAGAATAATTGCTTGCCACCAAGCCACGCTTAAAAATTACCTTTCATCCTTCAAGTGTAGCATTAGCGGTAAAATCATTCAAATGCGTGAGCTTAAGATTCGGAATTTTCTGCTTCAATCGAGTTTTGATAGAACAAGCCGCTAACATTCACGCCCGCAGGAGCATAAATTTTCAAGCCAGTTATCGGTTTATAAAACTTCAAGCAGCCGTCAAAGAATATCGCGTTGCACTTCTCAGAAACAGACAGTACGATTTTATCGCCATCGCGTCGCACGTTAATTTCTGGCTTATTCGCCTTTGGCAAATCCACAAACTCCGCTTCCACCTTAAACTTGTCAGAATTTATTCGCGAAACATTCCCCACTGGCATATCAATAAAAATTGAATTAGCGTTTGTCGTATCTGGAATATCGATATTTACTTTCTTCGTGAGCTGCTGCGATTCACGTGCATATTCCAAGCCAGCGTGCGCGCTAAATATTGCGGCGCTTGCCAAACTCATGAAAACAACGGATGTCGCCACGATCATTGTGATCACAGACAATCGATTGATCTTCCAGGCGAATATGCTACGCGTTACGATTGCGCCAAATACAACCGTCGCAATTCCGCCAATTGCCAAGGAAATCCACACTCCCCACGCCCACATTTGCATACTTAAACCGCCGAGCATATTAATCGCGGAAGCACCAAGCGCCCCGCCAACAATCAGCCCAAACAGTATCGCTAGCGTCGTAAAGTAGCACCACGGCACCGACAAAATATTGGAAAAATTTCGCAATTGGGGTTTTTCCGGCAGACGCAATTGAATTTCCATCAGCGGAAGCTTCCTTAAGTGCAGCCAAAGTTACTGGCTTTCCGCGCATTCGCAATTTGTCCGACGCGGTTTTTGCTGGCGGCATTGACACCCACATCGCGAGATAAACCAGCACCATTGTACCGAATGTTACGAACGGCGAGATAATTGCAATCAGTCGCACCCACAACGGATTGATATTAAAGTACGCCGCTATTCCCGCGCACACGCCGCCAATGACAGCCCCGTCCGTGTCGCGCATCAATTGCTTTTCTGGCTTCTCATTATCATCTGTCAATTCATCAGTTGAGTCCTCACTATCATCCGAAAAATCGTGCGGTTCGCCCATTTGAGTTTTAATCGCCAAAACGTCATCATCGCCAATAACGCCTTCTTTCATCACGCCACGCTCGGCTAAAAATCTCAACCATTCGCGCCTCAATTTCCTTCATCGCTTCCGCGTCGGCGTGCATATTTTTTTCTGAATCGAATTAAGATATTTTTTTCTAGCGATTTCTTAGCGTCGATTTCCACACTAAACGCCGTCTTTTGCCAGGTGAATTCTGGTTATTTCTTTCATTATTTTTATTCCTTTCTCTAAGTTATCAAGCGAATTATTTAACATATTTATGCGATCTTTAAGTTCATGAATCAATTGATCGCCGTGATTTGTCAATGAATAATATTTTTCGCGGCGGACCTTGCTCGCTTTCCTGCCATTCGTGTTGCAAATATCCGTCTTTCTGCAGCCTATTCAGCAGCGGATAAATCGTACCTTCGACCACCGTTAAGTCCGAATTGTTCAATTGCTTAACGATATCGCCGGCGTACTGCGCTTTATTAGAACAAACCAGTAAAACGCAATAAACCAAAAATCCTTTTCGCAATTGGACCGCCAAGCTTTCCGCATAGCTATCAACGTCCACTTTTACCTTCTTTCGGTATATTAGAACCCTTAATTTTGCCGTCTTTGATCAGGATTTGATAATCGCATTTCTTAGCCAAATCAACGTCGTGTGTCACGATAATCAGCGTTGCGCCTTCTTGCTTGTTGTAATTAAACAGCAATTCCTCCACCTTCGTGCCAGTTTCGCTATCCAAATTTCCCGTAGGTTCGTCCGCAAAAATGATCTGAGGACTACCGACAATTGCCCGCGCAATCGCCAAACGTTGCTTCTGACCGCCCGACAAATCCTTCGCACGATTCTTGCGCTTCTCATACAAGTCCACCGCCTTCAGCGCCTCATTGATCTTACTTTCCCTCAAGCCCCTTGGCATCTTCACAATTTCCAATGGCAAACTCACATTATCCGCCACGCTTTCATTGCCCTGAACAAAGAAACTCTGGAAAATAAAACCTATTTTTCTCGCGCGGAACTCGTCAACTTGCTTTTGTTTCAATTTCAGAATGTCCTGACCGTCAATAATCACTTGACCTTGCTGCGGTCGATCCAAGCCAGAAATTGCGTGCATCAGCGTTGATTTTCCCGAACCAGATTTTCCCAAAATCGCCACGCTCACGCCCGTTGGAATTTGCAAACTCACATCATTTAGCGCCACAAATTGGTTCTTCTTTTTGCCGTAAATTTTCGTCACATTTTTAAGCTCAATCATAACAATTCTCCTATTCCGTCCTTAACGCTTCAATTGGATCTAATTTTGTTGCCTTGCGGCTCGGTAGCCAGCCAGAAAGTACCGCCATAATCATCAGCCCGATTATCAAAAGTCCCATTTGCAGAGGATTAATGACTAATAGATTTGTGCCTTGTTCCAACTTTTAGAAAACTAGCAATCATAGGATTAAATAGCGACATCAAACTTGCTAATCCAACACCAATTAAGCCACCAAGAAATCCAACCCACGCCGCTTCATACCTGAACATTTTACCGATATCACGACCTCGCATTCCCAAAGCTTTCATTAGCCCAATCTGACTAGTTCGCTCCAGAACCGAAATGTACATCGTATTAACAATTCCAAACACGCTCGCAAGTAGCGCCAAAGCGCCAAACCCAATTAGCGCCATTTGAGCCATATTCACAAAAGTCAGCATAGCCTTGCGTGTATCCTGAATCGAAGACGCCATGTAGTCCTTGCCAAGTTCACTCTTCACCGCCTCAACATTTTTCTCATCATCAACCGACGCAATTACATAAGAGTAATAATTAGACAAACCTTTGGGATGGCTAAAGTCGTAAATATCCTTAGCATCGTCCACAGAAACGCGCACAGTCGGCTGGTAAAACAGGATCGTATCCGAAGGTTTATCGACTGCTGCAACTTTCAGAGATATTTCTTTGTCAGCGTTTTTGCTCGACGAATCTCCTTTTTTCAATCCCAGCGTAATCGTTTGTCCAATTGCCGATTTTGCATCACTAAATCCCATTTCTTTCACGTAAGATTCTGGAATAACAACCTCGCCTTTTTTCGGCATAAAATTGTCCAAATTACCAGCCGCAAACTTCATTCGAGTTTTATCAAACTTCACGGTTACACTCGGCACGAATTTTTTGTCACTTGCCGAACTTTTGGCGTATAAAACTCCATACATAGAATAAGCTGGCGTCACTTTTTCTACGTGCGGAACTTTCTGTATTTTTTTCACGTCGTTATCAGTCATCGAATATTTTTCTATCGCCTTAGACTGATCCTTTTCCGTATCTTCTGAGTCGCTATATTCTGGAAGACTACTATCAGGTCCCGACGAGGTCACTTTTTTATAGACCGAAACAGATTTTTTATCGCCAGCCGCGTCGACCATACTGTTCGTATACAGCCGACCGCCTTCTCCAGCCATCAGCGCCAGACCAATTGTAAACGCTCCAACTGAAATTGCCAGCGCGGTTAAAATCGTGCGGCCTTTTGATTGCCCCAAATTTCGACCGGCGCGTTTAATAATGTCAATTCTTCTCACATTAAGCTCCTTGTTGATTTACTATACATAGTACTATGTTATACAAGGTACCTTAAATAGTCAAGGTATTTTTGAAAATAATATTCAAAAAATCGCAGATTCTGTCAGCTTAGGGATCGCTATTTTCGCCTAGCTTTAACTATCTTCGCCAAGCCATTAAGCGCGCGCTTATAAAAAGGGACAGAAGAAGTACCGCTATTACCATTCACACGCTCCCGCGACTCGCCGTCGTTCACATCGTCCTGAATCTCGCGACTGCCCGCAACAACCTCGTTCTTCTCTATCGACTCATTATCCACCAAGCCAGCCATATATAGCAGCATCAAAAAACGTCGGATCTCCCCAAATCTTGACTTCTTCATCATCTCCGCAATCAATTACTGCGGAAATAACCTGCTCGTCGTCCTTATTGTAGATTTCATCATCAATTCCATCGCAATCATCGATCTCTTCGTCGCCATATTCAACGTCAAAGCGCCCGCTATAAAATCGACAATCGGCGATAATGCCACGGCACAAATCACCTTGGTCATTTCTCTGCCATACGCTCATCAGCACCACCAAATTAGAAGTAGACAAATCAGCCTCCTCAAGTAGTTTAACAGACTGTCCTTTACTGATAATTAGACGACCACTTCCCTCTGCCCTAGACTCATCAATATACATCACATCCTGTGGCGATACGTCCGGATAAGTATCGAGTGTATATAGCACTTCGGGAGACATTGTCTCGGTTGTAACTTGTCGTAATCTATCAGGCACTCCATTATTATATTCTTCAGACATTTTATGACCTCCTCAATTTAATCTTATTCCTCATCGTACTCATCTTCAATCTCTTGGTCCAGAATCTCTTCAATCACGTCTTCCAGCGTAATAATTCCCAGCTCCGTCTCATCGTCCATCACCACAAACAGATGATTTCGTGTTTGAATAAATCGACTTAAGACTGTATCCAGGCGCGACCTCTTGTCAATATCGTAAATTTTATCGCGGTACAATTGGCTAATTGGCAACGGCAAATCTCGTCCAACGACATCCTTCACGTATAAAACTCCGACCAATTCCCCGTCAGATTGAACTGGAATTCGCGAATGCCCAGCGTGCTTAATCTGAGCCAGTAAAGTTGCGTCCAGCTCGTCATCCAAATCCACGACAAAAACCTCGCTCATCGGCGTAACCAAATCGCCAGCCGTCTTTTTACTAAACTGCAACGCACCTGCCGCAATTCGGCTTTCGTCATAATCAACCGGACTATCAGATCTAACGGCGTGCTCGTGAATAATCTCCTCCAGCTCCTGGTGAGAATATAATTGCGGCGTTTCCTTACCCAGCCAGCGATTCAACAATTTCGACATCGGCTGAGCAAGCGGCCAAAATAGCACGTAAATCACATCAAGCAGCCAAAAGAAATATCGCACAAATCGATATCCACGCTGCGAGAAAATCGCCTGCGGCAAAATCTCGCCAAATATCGTGATAAGAAGCGTCGCAATCAAACCGCCAACTACGCCATTTGTCATATTGCCAAGCAGAATCGACATCGCGGTATTCACGCCGACGTTGCCAAGCAAAATACAGAAAATTAAATAATAGCCGTCTTTTCGATATCGATATACTCGCGCCGCAATTTTATCGCCTTGCCTGGCCTTTCGCTTCAAATCATCAGGTCGCGCCATCATTAGACCAATATTCAGCCCAGAAAATAACCCAGAAAGCGCCAATAGAAACAGCCGCCGCCAGCCACAATAAAAATATCAGACATAATTACAACCTCTACTCTGAATCGCAGCTAAAAAAATAGCCTGCCAGAAAAATAACTCCAATAAAAAAATCCATATCTTTAATTATACCAAATTCTACCAGCCGCCGCCTCCGCCGCCGCCTCCGCCGCCGCCAGCGAAATCCACCGCCAGACGAACCGCCAGAAGTCGAAGAATAATCACTAGCATGACCAGCCGCCGTCGACAATCCGCTTAGTCCAGACGAAAACGCCACAGCATTGAACACGCCTTGCCCAACGTACCAATCTGGCGCCTCGCCAAATTGCTCGTAATATTTGCCCATTTGCTTGCTCCAATTTTTTTCTCTTGTCCAAACAACACAGCATAAGGCAAAACTCTTTCATATAATTTAACAAGTTGTTTTCCGTCGTTCACGTCAACAACTACTTTTTCCGCACCCTCAGGACTTTGTAGAATATTCAAGCGCTCAGCCTCAGCCACGCCGATATACATTTTCAATCCCTTCAAATATCGCCTCAAACTTAAACCGTCATCAGTCAGCGACCAACCTCTGGACGCGAAAGCAAGTATAATTGACATAACAAGGAGCATCGGCGATAAAAAGCAAAACAGCCAACACAAGAACTCGCTTAAACCACCCTCTCATTATTCGCTTCACCTCTGGATTTTGCTCGCATAAACCATATTTCTCTCTGGCTAGCGTCTCCAGATTTTTATCATCGTCACGCGTTCGTGTCATGTATTTTATATTATTTTGAAGATTTTTCAGATTTAGGCGTTGACCTGGCTTTGGAATAGATGAACTGTCGAACATATCCTGGACAATTTCAATTTCCTCGGCTTTAAGTTCCTGCAAATCTTTAATAATTTCAATCTCGTATTGCGCACCGCTAAACAGCGAAGATTTTTTCACTTCATAAATTTTAATATAATGCCGAACCGCCAGATCTAATAATTGCGCAACCTTTGGCAAACCTTTAACCTTGAATGGATCGTATTTTTTTCAAAACATATGTCGACATCAAAACACTAATATCCTCTGGCGGCAAATATTCTGGTGGAATCGGTTTTAATTCCTTATCTCTGCCAACCAACCGCCTATATCGAATTATTAGAAAAATCGCCAAAGGTGTCGCGATTGTATAAGCCAAAATCTGCATAAAATGCCAAATTCCAATCAACTTTTCCATTAGCGTTTCTTGATATTCAGAAAAAGTTCCGCTCTTAAATCCAACCGCCATAGTTACGCCCTGTTGACGACTCAATTTATCTATTTTTGCAGTAATCCGACCCTTATCTTCGCTCAAATCACATTGCGTCTTCGAACCTCGACTGCCGACATAACAAAAAGTCTTCCCTTGCCTTGCCGCAGCCAAAGACTCATCAAACTTCACGGAAATTTGCACATTTTCCATCGGAACACGCCACTCATCGCCGATCATATCCCAATAGAATTCATCACGCCCCGTATTACTGTAATTCTTAGTTACGTCACGCTGTGTAAACTTAATAATATAAGTTTTCTCGCCTTCTACGTAAGTGTTTTTATTGCCAATTCTCAGCTCATCGTCATTCCAAGAATATTCGAGCGACGTACCATTTTCGTCAGTTACAGATTGCAATGAGAAATTCGTCGAGTGATCATCGTACTTCTTAACAAAAACCGGCGCGATTCCCCGATTTTGGTTCGGCGGAAAATTAGCAGTAATTCGCCAAGTGGTTTCCAATTTTGATCGATTATCAGAATCGCGACTCAGTGAATATTCCGCATCAAATTTTGTGATAGTAAAATTATCCGTCGAGCGTGCCGCAAACGCCATTTTGCCAGACCCGGCCAGCAATAGCCCAACAGTTAGTAGCCCCAAAAGAAAACGTTTCATGCTTTAATTATAGCAAAATTACAAGTTGACTTGCGGATAAATCGCCCGAGTTGTTTCGTCAATTTCGCTCTTAAGTTGCGGGAACGGCACACCTTCACGCGCCGTAACGCCCTCGAAAATCCAGAATACTCGCTCAGAATAGCCCCAACCACAAGCCGGCGGCATCCCATATTCCAGCATCTCAACGTAATCAATATCAAGCATCATCGCCTCCTCATCACCAGCGTCACGCATTTGCTGCTGCTCAAGGAAACGATTTAGCTGGTCAATCGGATCATTCAACTCAGAGAATCCATTGCCCAATTCCGAACCAGCGATCACAGGCTGAAAACGCTCCACCGTCTCTGGATTTTCCGGATTAGTCTTTGACAGCGGACTAATAAACTTCGGCGTGTTCACCAACCAAACCGGACCAGCAACATCTTTACGGATATTCTTCCATAATTTATCAATACTGCGCGGAATAGAGTCAGTTTTTTCAACTTCCAAATTATATTCTTTCAGCTTAGCAGCAACTTCTTCAATTGTCGTATTATAAACATCGATTCCGTAATGCTTATGAATAACCTCAGCATAATCCCAAACTTCCCACTCACGACTCATATCGACGTTAAATTTACCCAATTGGAATTGCAGAGTACCAAAAGTCTTCTGAAGCACATCTTTATACATCGACTCCATGAAACGCATTCCCTGTTTCCAGTCCCAGTAAGCCGCGTACCACTCCATGGCGATATGCTCTGGCAGATGCTCGTCCGAATAATTTTCATTACGAAAACGCGGACCGAGATCATAAACTTTTTCAAATCCAGCACCAATCAATCGCTTCAATGGTAATTCGTGGCTAATTCGCAAATAAAACTGCTGATCGCTTAGCGCATCCATGTGCGTCACAAATGGGTTCGCGTCCGCACCGCCAGTGGTGTGCTCCAAAACAGGAACATTAATCTCAATGAATCCATGACTGTTCAAATAATCTCGCGTTGCTTGCCAAAACTTACTTCGGCGAGTGAATCGCTCGCGAACTTCAGGATTGACGTTCATATCAACATAACGTCGACGCAAGCGCTCTTCCTTGTTCTCTAATTTTTCTGGCATTGGTCTCAACGATTTAGTCAATAGTCTGATCTCGCGCACGCCAACAGATTTTTCGCCCGTTTGCGTCGTGGTCATCACGCCCTTCGCCTCAATAAAATCGCCCGTGTCCAGCAATTTAAGTTGCTTCATACCAAGCACGCCGCGCGCAGCATCTAATTCCGCCACGTCATCGCGCTGCAGATAAAGCTGCACGTCGCCAGATTGATCGCGTAATTTAATAAACGCCAATTTGCCAAAACTGCGAATAGACGCCACGCGACCCGCAACGACAACTTCCTTGCCAGCTAGCTCATCGTACTTAGACAAAACCTCAGCACAAGTGTGAGTTCGTTCTGATTTTGCTGGATATGGTTCAACGCCTAATTGACGTAATGTTTCCAGTTTTCGTAGTCGTTCATTGCGATAATCTTGAAGTGTAGCCATAACAGAGATAATTATAGCACATTATACGCGGCAAATCCCGCTAGGTTTAAGATATCGACTTAATAATGTAGGTAATTTCGGCTTTTGGTGTTTTAATTGTCACTTCGTCGCCGATTTTCTTACCAATCAATTCCTTACCAATTGGTGACTGATCTGAGATTCGTCCAGCCAACGGATCGGCTTCAACTGGTCCAACCACCGTGTAAGATACAGTTCTTTCTGGGCACTGCAATTCGACTGTACTGCCCAAGCCAACGCTTGAGTTACCGTTGGATTTAATAATTTCGGCGTTCTGCAAAATATCTTCAATTTCCAAAATTCGTGTTTCCAGCAAGCCTTGCTCTTCGCGCGCAGCGTCATATTCCGCGTTTTTCACTCAAGTCGCCAAAATCTCGCGCTGCTGCAATTTTTTCAGCAATCTCGCCGCGTCGCCCTTTCAATTCTGCTAATTCTTTTTCTAAATCAGCCTTCCCAGCTTCTGTAATTTGATAAGTTTTTTTCATAAAAATTTCCTCCTCTACTGTATGTAGTGGTATTAGTCTTACGATCTACACTAAATATAGTGTTTTTAATTAGTCTTGATTAAGTCTATCTGAGTATATCAATCGCTATTTATTATGTCAATATAATCAGCACTACCGACTCAAGCAAAAATCCATCAACTGCTGATAATCCATTTTTCGCGTTTCGCCAGTTGCTCGTTCCGTCAATTCAAACAAGCCATCGCTGTCAATCGCTCGATCGCCAATCGTTATCCGCCACGGCAATCCCATTAGCTCAGCATCAGCAAATTTCACGCCTGGACGCTCATCACGATCATCAAGTAGCGCATCGACGCCACTATTAGCCAGCTCGTCATAAAACTTGCCCGCCAATTCCTGTCCTTTTTCACCAATTGCCACAATATGAACCTTAAACGGCGCAATATTTTCTGGCCAAACCAAACCTTTATCGTCAGCAAACTTCTCAACAATCACGCCCATAACTCGCGTAATTCCAATGCCATAACTTCCCATATAAGCGTATCGCTCTTTACCTTCGCCGTCAGTAAATACCAACTTCATTTCTTCGGATTTCTGTGTGCCGAAATTAAAGATATTGCCAACTTCGGCAGTTTTCACTTTTTCTAATTCGCTACGATCAACGCCAAGCTCCTCAATTGCCTCGTCCAAAACTTCTTCATTAACAGCGATATTTTTACCACGATGCAGATAAATATAATCCTCACCAGCGTCGCAAATCGTCTGAAACTCATGGCTAAACTTCGTGAAAGCGCCACCAGAAGCAAACGTCACATATGTTTCATCGCCAATCCCAAATCGGTCATAACAACGCTTATACGCCTCAATGACCGAATTGTAATAATTATCCAAACTCTCCTTGCTGTCGTGAATCGAATACATATCCTTCATCACAAATTCACGACCACGCATAATTCCACTCTTAGCGCGAAGTTCGTTTCGCAATTTGTTCTGGAATTGATAAACGCTAATTGGCAAATCTTTGTAGCTCTTTAAGTAATTGCGAAGAAGATCAACAATCGGCTCCTCGTGCGTCCAGCCAAAACCAATGTCCGTGCCGTCTTGCAATTTAGACTTAAACCAAACGTCGACCAATTCATCACTCCAGCGACCAGTTTCTTGCCACAATTCCTTTCGCTGCAAAGTGCTCATCACCAATTCCTGGCTATCGACTCTATCCATTTCCTCGCGAACAATTTGCTTAATATTCTCAAGAACTCTCAAACCCAACGGCAAAAACGAATACACACCCGCCATCGTTTTATGTACGTAGCCAGCACGAATCAAAAGCTGAGCATTTCGCGCAACCTCGCCAGCTGGCGCCTGTTTCAAAGTTCTAGTAAAAAGTTGTGTCATTCGCATATTTTTCTCCTTTACATAAATATAAATGGCAATAACGATTCCGCCTGATTAATTGCGCCCGTATTGATAAACAAGAAATAAAAAGCTATTCCGTTTTTCGCCATATGCATCATAATCGGTACCCAAATTGCGCCAGTGTATTCCCTGGTCGCACACATCACCAGGCTTAAAGTAAATGTATCAACTGCCACCGCCCATTGCAATGGCGAATCCGGACCAACCCAAAGATGTGCCGCGCCAAACGCTATGCTTGTTATGATAATTGATGACCAAATCGAGAAAGAATTGCGCAACTTGCCGTAAAGATATCCGCGATACAAAAGTTCCTCAACAATTGGCGCCAGCACCACCAACACAACAAACGCCATGATAAATTGCCAATGAGTCGCCAGCATACTCTGACTGAACGGTATAGCTTGCTTTTGTTGCATATCCACCGAGAAAACAACTCTGGCAATGCTCATTGTGACCATCGTTAGTAAAAAGTACGCCACGAAAGCAAACGGAGAGATGAATATTTCCAAAAACGTTGGCCAATCATTCACGCCCAAATTGCTCAAAGTTGTTCGGCGTTTCTTAACCAAAAACGGCACGCCAATCACGACAATTAGTGACAAAATATATACAACAACCGAAAGCACCGTGTTAAAAATAACTGGATTCACAGAATTGAGAGGCACACCGATTTTTATCAAAGCACCGACCGCCAATGAAACAACAACTTCCACCGCCAAAAATACGCCATAAACCCAAGCTGGAAGCGCTAAAATCAGCCACCATTTGCGGTTTTTTAATTTCTTAGAAAAGCTTTCCAACATCACTGATCGTCACCAAAATTGTTAAGATTAATAGAATTAACATACCGGTTGCCTGAATATTTTCCTCACGCTCTTTTGTTAAATCTTTCTTAAATAGGCGGAAAATTGTCATCGTGAACCAGCGACCGCCGTCAAGCGCTGGAATTGGTAAAATATTCATCACAGCCAGCGTCAGCGAGATTAACGCCGCCACGAAAATGATGTACTCAATTCCAGAGCTGACAACTGACGGGAATAATACGCCCTAGTATGCCAATTGGTCCTGCTACGCTCCCGCTGACAGAGGCCAAATCAGCTCGTGCAGATTCTTTTGATTCTGCGGAACCGAATATTTGTCCGATTGATCCGTGCACGGTTTTTACCAATAACACACCAACGCCTTTGATAGTTTCATATGACAATTGCCCAGTAGTCGCCACGCCCACAATAGGCGCCGACCATGTGCTATACATTTTCTCCGTCTGCCCCGGAATAACGCCCAGATATCCGCTTCCCTTCACGGACTTTTCATCATTCAGCTGGACGTCAACAGCTGACTCTTTGCCGTCACGCTTGTATTTGACGTTGATTTTTTTGCCAGCATTCTCCTTCGTTACAATTGGCAACTTTCCCGCCTCTGTAAGCGACTGACCGTTTATCTCAATCAGCTCGTCATTAACCTTAAGTCCAGCTTTGTCAGCAGGCGAACCTGGCGTAACTTTCGCTATCGCCACCGGCGAACGCCTAACCTCTGTATCAAATGGCAATTGGACTTGGTTCGACAGGATTTTCGGCATGCCAATTATCGCAAGAATCGTGAACAAAACAATCGCAGTTATCCAGTTCATCACGACACCAGCCAGCAAGATTTTCGTCTTCACCCAAAACGTCGAACCGCCATATGTGCCCTCGCCTTTTGCGGAATCGTATTCACCTTTCAATCTAACAAATCCACCAAGCGGCAGCCAATTCAAGCTAAACGTTACGTCCTCACCCAAGAAACTTCGCTTTACTTTCCATTTTTTTGCGGCAGGCGGAAATCCGATTCCGAACTCCTCAACCTTAACGCCGTTTCTCTTGGCGACAATAGCATGACCTAATTCATGCAAAACCACCAACAAAACAAGAACAAATAGCCCTAAAAGTACTCCCCAAATAATCATTTTCCAAACCGCCTATTCCGATTTGCATATTCCTCTAAAATCACCGATACATCATCCACTGTCATGTCTGGCCAATTCTTCTCAATAAACATCAACTCACTGTACGCCGAGCGCCACAACATAAAGTTGCTGAGCCGTTGCTCGCTAGAAGTTCTAACAATCAAATCACACGGCGGCACCTCTGGCGCGTATATATTTTGAGCAATCAACTCAGGTGTAATTTCCTCAGCAGAAACTCCAGATTGAACAATTTTTTTAACCGCATCAGCAATCTCCAAATGTCCGCCATAATTTAAGCATAAAAACCAGTTCTCCATTTTTCAGATCGGCAGTTTTCTCCTCAGCCTCGTCAATCGCTTTGATCAATTGATCCGACAGACCTTCCCTAGACCCAACAACCCTCAAGCGAACCTCGTTTTCAATAAATATCGGAAGATCAGCCTTCAGTATGTTCAATAGCAATTTCATCAAATGTCGGACTTCTTCCTCTGACCGTTTCCAGTTTTCCGTACTAAAAACGTAAGCACTCGCGTATTTCACGCCCCGATGAAGAGCCTCCAACGCCACGTCTTTTAGCGCGTTATATCCCGCCAGATGTCCTTCGTATGTCGGCAGACCATGCTGCTTTTGCCCACCGCCGATTTCCATCAACAATAAACCCGATATGCCGCGGCAAACTCGCATTTTCACTCATTATCCGCCCTCCATTCATCAATTAATTTCACATCTTGAACATCTTTTTCGCGACTACGCCATTTTTTCCATTGATATAAAAACTCCAAATTAACGAACCTCACGCCATCATATTCCACCGCATAATCAAGCAAATCATCATAGCTAACAGCCTGCCCATCAAAAACCCAGCCGTCCCAAACTTCAGCCGAACCATCATCTTTTACAAAATAAAAACGCTGATTATCGTCAAACTTTTTAATCCAATCGCCACTCTCCTCAGAGAGATTTTTCATCAAATCAGGACTCGCCGCAAGATCAATATCACTAGCTGGACGAATCCCCAATTGATCCAAAATCCCGCTACCAATAACAATAATTTGATCCAACGGCAAATCCAACGCCTTCACTTTGTCGGCAAAAGTTTCACTCATTAAACTGTTAAGACGTCCTTTTCTTTCGCCTTAAACGCCTCGTCAATTTGCGTCTGCATCTTACTCATTAAGCCGTCAATTTCTTTCTCTACGCGCTTCAAATCGTCCTCGCTCAGCTCTTTATTATCCTTCATTCGCTTAGCGTCCTTTAATGCATCCTGACGAATATTACGCATCGCAATTCGAGCCTCCTCAACCTTCTCGCTAACCTGTTTCACCAGTTGATGGCGACGCTCTTCCGTCAAAGCTGGAACTGGAACGCGAACCACTCGCCCATCGTCAGATGGATTAAAACCCAGACTTTGATTGTCGCGAATTGCAGAAGAAATTGCTGTAATATTACTCGGGTCAAATGGCGTAACTAACAACATTTGTGCCTCTGGGGCGGTTACGTTTGCAACCTGATTAAGCGGCATTTTTGTGCCGTAAGCTTCAACCATAACACCGTCAAGCATTCCAGCGTGCGCCCTGCCCGTTCGCACCTTCTTCAATTCATCTTGAAAAAAGCTAAACGCTGCATTCATTTTTTCTTCATAAGGGTTTGTGTCGAACATATTTCCTCCAATTTATCTATCCGTTATTATATCAAACTTCAAGCGTCTTGTCTGCTAATTTTGCCTTACGCCCCGTGCTATAATAACAGAGTGATTTCTAAGATTAAAGCTATACAATTTTCCGGTCTTATCATCTGCACGAAGCGACTTTTAGCAATTCTGGTACGGTAATCGTTGGACCAAATGGCACCGGCAAGACGAATCTGCTCGAGGCGGTTTATGTGGCGCTGCGCGGCAGTAGTTTTCGTGGCAGCCTTAGCGATTGTATGACGCTGAACGCCCCGCAAACAATTGTTCATCTGGAGGGCGATTTCGGCGAGCGACGCATTAAACTGGACTCAATTTCTGGAAAAATCAACAAAGAATTCATCATCAATGACACTAAATCAAAGGTCTTAACCAGGAAAAATCGTCTGCCTGTCGTTTTGTTTGAGCCAAGCGAACTAAGATTAATTTCCTCTTCACCGTCCCGACGACGCGACTTTCTGGACGGCTTAATTGCCCGACTTGACCCCAAATACGACACGGATTTAAGAGCTTTCAATCGCACTCTTTTACAGCGCAACGAACTCTTAAAATCCCACCAAGAAGACTCATCAATTTGGCGCGACAACCTGTTTGCTTGGGATATAAAATTTGTCCAATACGCAACCAACATTGCCCAAAAACGAGCCAAGTTTCTCCAGATAAACGAGCCTCGCATAAAAAATTTATACGAATCTTTGGCAGGAAAAGACACGCAATTATCCATCGAATATGGCGCCATTGTACCCCTGGAAAATTACGACCAAGCTCTACTAAATCGCTTAGGAAAATCCCACGAATATGAAATGGCTACGGGCTTCACTTCGGCTGGCCCACACCGTGAAGATTTCACAATTTTCCTCCATAATCAGCCCGCTATTAAAGTTGCTTCACGCGGCGAAATGCGAACCATTATGCTGGCGTTCAAATTATTAGAGCTAGAACTTCAAACAGAAGTCAGCCAATCTCGACCGCTAATTCTACTGGACGACGTTTTTTCTGAATTAGATGCCACGCGAGAAAAACTTCTTCAGGAAACGATCCAAAATCATCAATTCATCGTCACCACGACAGATGCGCGCCACCAAAAAGACGGCTGCTCAATAATTTCCACACAATAAAAATCCGCCCTCTCACGTGAAGGCGGATTTATTTTTCCTAGGCTTATTTATGCTTGAATCGCATCGGAATTATTAGCTAATTCACCCAGAACAATCGCCACGTTATCTTCAATGATCTCATCATATTCTGGAACTCGTGCACGAATCCATGCGTCAATTTCTTCAGCTGGCGCGTCATTGTCCTGCATCTGCACCAACTCTTTCAGCTGATCATCGTCCAGAGATTCAACGATTTCTTCGCCAATTTGGCTATTGATCGTATCTTCTACGTGCTGAATCAGCGCCTGCATCTGATCTTCTGGTAGATTGATACCGATTGAATTCAGCTGCGCCTTGGTGACTATTGTTACTCGAATGTTTAATTGGGTTTGGTCGTTATTCATGATTTTATAATATCCTTTTTATGTTTTATTATCAATTATGCTTATTTACCGTTGCTTGATTAGCTATTTGCCTCGACTGGGTCAAGTTTGTTGGCGACCGCCCTAGCAGCCCTACCGACAGCCCTACCAGCTCCCGCAACAGCCCTTCTACCAAGATTCATCATCCAGTTCGCGCCCTTGCCAGCAACCCGCGCCAGCTTATCTTTGGCAGATTCCCATTTGTCGCCGAGAGCCTCTCTGCGAGCTTGTCGTCGTGCGTTCTTACGTTCCCGGGCTTTTTCTGCACGTTCCTTCATGGCTTCCTTAGCTTTATCTATTTCACTCTTAGCCTTATCAATTTCTTCCTCGGCAGAATCAATCTTACTCTTCTGCTCACTAACATCAAGTTCAGCAAGATTCAACTCCCGCTGCGGCAGCCTCAGCCAGATTACGCTTTTTAGTCAGCCTCCAGGCGCAACTTCTCATTCGTTTGATCAGCTTCAAATGCCTTCTTTGCGGCGTCATACTCAGCGGCAGCTTTCTTAGCCTTCTCTTCCGCCTCTCGTCGTATCTTTTCTGCTTCTTCCAGCTTGGCGGCAGCCTCTTTTTGCTCTTGCTTAGAGTTTTTTACAGTCTCTTTATTGCTATCAATTGTCGACTTATCTGTCGCATTGTCCTGCTTATCCTGCTCTCGCGCTTCGTTATATTTCTGCCTATCCAACTCGCGCTGTTCTTTAGCCTTAGCCCGAGCTTCCTTGCGTTCTTGACGAGCTTTTTGCCTTTCTTCTTTTCGCGTACGGGCTTCTGAGGCTTTCTGAAGAATAAACTCTCGACCGCCCGCAAACAATTCCGCAGCCTTATTCTTTGCTTCAGACAAAGTATTGCCTATTTTTTCCTTAGCGCGTCCAGCTCCTTCAGCAATCTGTCCAGGTAATTCAGAACCCCGACTCACGCCAATATAAAAACTATCTTTCAAACCCTTCCATACGCGACCAAGACCTTCTTTAGCCTTATTCTTCAGCGCAGCAACTTTCTCTTGGCCGTCAACAATACGCTCATCGCGCGTTTTCTTCTGTGGCTCCATAGATGTAACTTCCGGAGAAGAGCCTTGTGCAGAATCTCCTTCCGGAGAATTATTTGTATTTTTGCCTAACGTTTCGCTCATGTCTTTCATTCCTTGCTTTTACTATCATTTTTGATATGTAACCATACTAGCACATATTTGCGATATTGTCAATATGCTTGTGGTAAATATTGACAAAATAAAAAATCGACCGCATTGCTACGGCCGACTTCTTCTCTGCGCGAAAATCTATTCGCTTACACCCAGCTCAATTCGCTTAAACTGACGAATAACGATGTTCTCGCCTAATTTCGCAATTGCCTCCTTAACGTGCTGCTCAACAGTCTTAGAGTCGTCCAAAATGTACGCCTGGCTCATAAGAACCTGCTCAGCAAAATGCTTCTTCAATTGACCTTCAACGATCTTTTCGCGCATTTCTTCAGGCTTGCTTGCCAAAGATTCGCTCGCCATAAGCTCAGCTTTAACGCGCTCCATTTCCTCTGCTGGAATGTCAGCTTCAGAAACATACTTTGGGCTCATCGCTGCGATTTGCATAGCAATTTCGTGCGCCAACGTCTTAAAGTCGTCAAGTCGAGCCACGAAGTCTGTTTCGCAGTTTACCTCAACGATAACGCCAATTCGGCCAGAGTGAACATAACTTTCAATCAAACCTTCACGAGCTTCACGGTCACCCTTCTTTTCAGCTTTCGTCAAGCCTTTTTTGCGCATAGCTTCCAAAGCTTTATCGAAATCGCCCTCAGCTTCAACCAAAGCTTTTTTAGCGTCAGTCAAGCCTACGCCGGTCAATTCGCGCAATTTTTTGATATCGTCAACAGAAACGCCCATCCTATTTCTCCTCTTTTTTAGCTGGTTTTTCTTCAGCCTTTACGCTACCCGCACCTTCAGCAACAGCTGCGGTGAAGTAGTCTAATAGCAATTGAATACCCTTAACAGCGTCGTCATTACCTGGAATTACATAATCAATTCCTGTTGGGTTAACGTTAGTGTCGACAATCGCAAATACTGGCACGCCCAAAGTTTGAGCCTCGCGAACTGCATTTGCGTCGGTCAATGCGTCAACTACAACAACAGCGCCTGGCTTGCCCATCAAATCCTTAATGCCGCCATATTTCATATTCAAGCTGTCAATTTCCTCTTGGAAGCGTTGTACTTCAAGCTTATTGTAACGCTTTTCCAAGTCACCTGAAGCCATTCGCTTTTCAAGATTCTTTAGCTTCTTAATTTGCTGAGCAATAGTTGAACCGTTAGTCAACATACCACCAATCCAGCGCTCAACTACGTATGGCTGGTTGATCTTTTCAGCTGCTTCACGAACAACGTCTTTGGCTTGTTTTTTGGTGCCAACAAACAAAACCTTACGGCCTGATGCTGCGATTTTTGTCAATTCTGGCAAAGCCTTGTCCAAAGCTTCAACAGTCTTAGTCAAGTCAATAATGTGACTATCCTGACGCTTACTGTGAATATATGGCGCCATCTTTGGGTGCCAGCGGCTGGTTTTGTGTCCAAAATGAACACCTGACTCCAGCAAAGCCTTAATGTCTACCTTTACAGACATTCTCTTCTCCTTTTGCCTCATCCGCCCACGATTTGGAGTGTGAAACGGATTGTGTCATTAAAATTAGTTACCTGGCAATTATACCACTATTCTTCATCAGGAGCAACCATCTCTCGACGAGACGCGATGAACTTTTCCATCTCTTGATCAAGCTCAATTGCTTCATTACTTGAAGAAGAAAGCTTCCGAATACTAAAATTCTCTCTTCCTTTCTCTACAACCTCAAGATAAGTAATTGCATTATCACGCACAAGAGCGGCATATGTACAGTTCTTTCTCCATACCAAATCTTTTGCAGTCATATCTGGCGCCGGCTCATCAATTAAGTTCGCCGACATCTTAGGCAATAAAATCGAGCCAACTTTTGCTCCGGTTTCTCTATCAGAAGTAGTACTCTCGTAGACATCAAATGCCACAACTGAAGTATGCACCTCCGCCGGTATAGCATTAGAAGAATCGACAACACTCTCATGAGGTTTAAATAGCTTTGCGCTAGTAGTATACTTACTTAAAGATTTAGGAGATATACCTATATTAAAAGCCAAACCAAGCATACGATCAAGATCTGATAATGAATCTTTACGCCCAATCGAATCTATCTCATTATCTTCATAGCCGTCAGGCTGATCCAGTATCTCGCTGATAACCTGTATCTTTCTTTTTTCTTCACTGCGCCGAAACGCCTCATTCGCCAAGCTGTCTAAATTATGATTATTCCAAAGTGTAGGCTGCCTTCCCTTGTCCATATTATATAACTCCTTAATTTTCCTAATTATCAGAACCAGTTATACTCTCTCTTGATTTGTCAAGTATTTCATCATATTTTTGACAATTTGCAAACGACATGATTGCAATGTATATTCGTTCTGCTGGTGATATTTGCATTACTCCGTTTTTTCTGTTAAAATACCAAGGTTATGAAAAGCAGTATTCACCCACAGAACTATCGCCCTGTCGTATTTAGCGACGAACAAGCGGGCTTCGCGTTCTTGACTCAGTCAACAGCGCAAACAACCGAAACTATCAAATGGGAAGACGGCAACGAATATCCATTGGTTAAGGTTCACATTTCATCAGCTTCACATCCCATTCTTTACTGGTGAAGAAAAGATTATCGACACCGAAGGTCGTGTTGATCGCTTTAAGGCTCGTCAAGCAGCCGCTGAAGCTCGCCGAGCAGCTTTGGCAAACAAAGCAAAGAAAGCTAACGCTAAAAAAGCAGCTAAAACTGATTCTCCAAAATCAGACAAAAAGACTAAATAATCTGACAAATTAGTCCGACAACTCAAAAACCGCTCAATCACTGGGCGGTTTTATTTTACACTAGTTCAATCTGACAACACTTATCTCGCGACATAATATTTCACGGTCTCCCCGCATCTTTGCAGCGCATAAGCGGTGAGCGCCGTCGCCCTGCAAAGCTAAAAATACTCCGCCATCAGAATCCACAACAACGTCTACACTGCGTATTGGAGGGACTAGTTTTCGGATTCATTTCTGCGTATTGTCTAATAATATCGCGGCTACTTTTTCCACCTTTCGATTCCGACACTCGCCCTTCTCGCCAATCTTTAATCATCGGTGCAGCCACAAATAATTCAACCGGCAACGGAATATCAGATCCCGGAATCGCTCTCGTGTCAGGCCACTCACCCTCATATATAGATATTTTCGTTTCACTGGCAATATTACCTTTAATTGATTCATTCAAATCGCGTAATGAAACCGGCTTCTCTATTGGATTGGTATCAATCTTAAACAAACTCTTCACGATCAAATCAACCCTCGGATCGTTTGCTGGTCATATTCTCTGGAAGATCTTCAATACATTGCACCAGTTCAGGCGACTTTCCAACATCACAAAGCGCCAACTTATCAGTATTTTCGTAAAGCCAAATCACGCGAATCAACCTTGCATTCTCTCATTATCACTATATAATACAATACTGAGAAACATTTGTCAATGTATGATATAATTTTTATAGATATGGCGAAGATTTCTTTAGATATGGATTCTCTGAAAAAAATGAACGAGCTGATTTGAGCAATTTTTTTAGCGCAACCTGATGCTTACAGCTCACCAGATTTTACGGTAAAAAAACAAACGATTTTCAGAATTAGAAACGCTTATTTCCAAAGGGTGAAGAGCGAGAAAACCTGGAAAAAAACTTAGTAGAAGCCAAAAAGTTAGCTAACGAAGGCGGCGAATTGGCTGCCCTGGCAAAACTTGAGATTGCTGAAACCGAAGCTCGATTGACCGAATTAGAAGAAGAATTATTCATCCTACTTACTCCGAAAAGACCCCAACGACGAGAAGAATATCATCATGGAAATCCGCGCTGGCGCCGGGTGGAGACGAAGCCTCCCTGTTTGCGGCGGAACTATACCGCATGTATTTACGTTGGTGCGAATCTAACGGCTATAAAATAGAACTAATTAGCGAATCAGCCAATGATTCTGGCGGCTATAAAGAAGTTATTTTCATGATCAAGGGCGACGCGCCATACTCTAAATTGAAGTTCGAAGGTGGCGTACACCGAGTTCAGCGAGTTCCAGTCACCGAAAGCCAAGGTCGCGTCCACACTTCAACCGTAACGGTGGCGGTTTTACCAGAAGCAGAAGAGGCTGACATTGAGATAAACCCGAACGATTTGCGCGTTGATATTTACCGCTCCAGTGGACACGGCGGTCAAAGTGTGAACACGACAGACTCAGCAGTGCGAATCACCCACTTGCCGACTGGAATGATAGTTACAAACCAGGATGAAAAGTCGCAAATTAAAAACCGCGAAAAAGCTATGAGCGTGCTTCGTTCGCGATTGTTACAGATGAAAATTGACGAGGAAAACGCCAAATTAAGTGCCGAGCGACGCTCGTTGGTTGGAACTGGCGACCGCTCGGAGAAGATTCGAACGTACAACTTCCCCGCAAGACCGAATCACCGACCACCGCATTCACTACAGCCGCAGCAATATCCCCGCTGCAATGAACGGGGATATCGACGATTTGATTGAAAATCTACAGAGATATGAGCGTGAGCTGAAAGCTCAGAATGCTAGTAATTAGTACGGCTTACGTGGCTCAGCAGACTCCAATAATTCTGCCAACTTACTTATCTCTTCCACGCCGACAGGTTGACGGTTCAGTCCCCATTTGTTGCTCTAATTTATCATTCTCTATTTCATTGTTACACCTATCAACCATACGTATTATGATGATACCTTCGGGGCGCAGTACTCTCTTTAACTCTCTCGACCGCTCAGCAATATTGTCATCGTACCTCAAAACCTGATCATCTTCTATATAATAATCATGCGTCTCTTTACTTCCCTCATCCCACTCCATAATTGATATGGATCGTTCTTTATCTCCATTATCAAGCAGAGCGGATTCCACACTGACCAATATATAAGATCCGTCTTTTTGAGGAATTTCTAATAAAACTTGCGATTCTACCCGATCCATCGATTCAGTATGATCATAAGTTTTCGCATCTCCCGCGAATCTAAGCAGTGTCAGACTGAAACCAGATCATTAAATTTTCGCTGCCGCCCGCAACTTTTTCTTCGGTTGTCAGTTCAGGATCAAACCCTTCTGCAAACTCCATTTGCTTTGCGGCTTCACTACTGTGCGTATTATTTGGCAGTTCCATTATATATTCATTCCTTTCACTAATGATATGAAGCCTATAATACTCTCTCTCTCTTGATTTGTCAATACTTTTTTTACCATTTTTTTCTCAGTTTTTTTGCAAGCATTTTACTTTTTTTACATTCCATAGATATATGTTATAATTAGCCATATGATTATCTCTGAATGGCTAAAAAATTGCCACAAAAATCCTTAAAAAAACAGCAAACATCCCGTCCGCCAGATTAGACGCCGAATTGATATTAGCCAACACTTTACGAAAAAACCGCACTTACCTACACGCTCACCTGGACGAAGAAATTGACCCCAGAAGATTTGATATCGCAAATGCCAGACTAGATCTAAGATTAGACCGCGTACCAATCGCCTACATTCTGGGCTATAAAGAATTTTACGGGCGTAAATTTCACCGTATCTCCATCTGTTTTTAATTCCCCGCCCTGAATCCGAAGATCTAATTTCATTGTTCTTAGAACTGACCGCCAGCGAAATTGCCGAAAAAGTTTTAATTGACGTTGGCACAGGATCTGGCTGTCTGGGAATTACTGCCAAATTAGAGAGAAGCAACTTGTCGGTAATTTTATCCGATATCAGCAAACCAGCCTTAAACATTGCAGAAAAAAATGCGAATGCCTTAAATGCGGACGTTCATATTCAACAGCAATCATTACTTAATGGTCAACTCAAACCAGTCGACTATATTTTTGCTAATTTACCTTACGTTGATAAGAACTGGGACGTGTCGCCAGAACTTCAATACGAGCCAGAAATTGCGCTTTTCGCCGAAGACGAAGGATTGAAATTGATATTGCAATTGATCTCACAAGCACCGCGATGTCTCACCTCAGAAGGTTTATTGTTTATCGAGGCGGACCCCCAGCAGCACAATAGAATAATTGACGAAGCCGTGAAAAATGGTTTTGTAAAAGAGAGAGTTCTCAATTACATCCTGGTCTTACGTTTTACTGGTGCTAAAGACTAAATTACTACAGAATTTAAGAACACTAGCATCACTAAGATAATTCCGATAGTAAGAATCACCGGAGCGGATATGTCTGAAAATCGAATAGATTTGTGCTTGTTGTAAGATTGGTAAGCTTTACTGGCGACGAGCGAGAATAGCAATAAGATTATTGTAACCTGTGAAACGCCACCAAATAACGATTTTCCGTAACTGTAAGTCCAATAATATGACAACCAACCCAGCTCAGCAAAGACGAGTCCCCAGATTGCCGAAAGTAAAACCGTTTGTTCTTCGTCATAACTGTGCAGGAAATGGCGCGCAGAACTATAGCCGATCAAGAACATCAGAATAACAACTACAGAAACTGGCCACTCGTATGACACCACCATCAGAGCAGTTACGCCGACAAAAATAGCGATCAACGACTGCATGGCGACCTGCCAGCGCTTAGACATCGGCTTAATCACAACTAGCCAAATTGCATATAATACAGCCAAGGCTACACGGAAATAAAACACCGACGTAGGTAGATACATCAGACCAACAACACCAATTCCGACCGTTAAGTCAACCAAGTTAGCCTGAATGTTTGCCCACCAAAAACGCGGACGAACGGCAATTATGCGCCATTTACTCAGTACAACAAGCGCTAACGCTGGAAATGGGGTCTGAAACGCTTGAGCAATAACAAGCAATGCAGCCGCCAAGCCAATATTTAAGACATAGTAAACCAATTCGCTCCAAAAACGTTCTTCGTTTAACAGTTTTCAGTAACTCCATAACTTACTCTATTATACCAAATTATGAGCCAGTTCCCACAACAACGATAAATTGTGCGTCAACATTCAAATTATACTTCGAGGAATCTGATGAAACCGAGCCGTACAACTCCTTAAATTTATCTTTTGTAGCAGTTTTTTCCTTACCAGCTGGCAATTGATAAACTTGAGTCTTCCCTATTTTTTCATTACCTGGAGCATTGCCGACATGAACAACTTTCATTCCTAATTCTGTCAATTTGTCCGCTTCTTTCTGAGCTGCACCAGCCACGCCGGAACCATTCAAGACAGCAACCGTGGCTTTTTCCTTAGATAACGGCGTTGCGTAAATCTCAGACTTTATATAAGCGCGGATGTCATCATAATCATATAATCCCGCAGCCGGCTGGACTATGCTTGCGCCACCCGCCGTGCCAGTAGTCATAAGTACATTGTTTTCCTCTACAAAACTCAATCTGTGAATATCAGATTCTTTTATCTCTGAGCCAAGGTTCATAATTGTGCGAATTTCTTTCGTGTCAATGTTTGTGCGCAAGTTTTTGCCCATGGCATCCATCAGAGACGTCACCTTACCAAAGTCAGTCAGCGTTCCCGTGGAAGTAGCTTTGTTTTTCAGTGCCATAAGTACCAATTGCTGGTTTTTCTCTCGGTCAAAGTTGGATTGTTCCAATCCGTAAGTTGGCGCCACCAAACCACGCGCCCTAGAGAACCACATCGCTTTTTCGCCGTCCATTTCGTGCTTGCCGTTAGTCAATTGCATATAGTGACCTGTTGGACATCGTTCGCGACGTTGCTGATAATTCAACTCCTTCGCTCGGCACATCCAGTCCATACTTGGATCAAGAATTCCTCGTGGATCACGACTCTGTACGTCAACAGTAACTCCGCCGACCGCATTGACAGCATCACGAATCACCGCAGTATTAATATGCGCCACGTACTGAATATCCATACCGAATATATCGCCGATAAATTTCTTCGTTTTATCCATTCGTTCGGCTTCCGCCTGTGCGCTATCGCCGTTATTCACGCAACCAAAATATTCATTGATTTTACCAGCGTAGCCAGAATTACATGCCATGCCAAATTTTACGTACAAGTCACGCGGAATGCTAAACATATATGCATCCTTCTTTGTCTGATTGACGCTAAGAATCATCATTGAGTCGGTCAATGTCGCACCTGGATGGTCTGGATCGTCATCTGTTGTACCTAAAATCAGCACATTGCTTCGACCATAAGCATCCTCTTTCAGCTTTTTGCTGCGAAAAATAATCCTAAGATTCCGCCGTTATGGAACACCGAGTTCATCGTCTGCCATAATTTTTAATAGCAGCCAGCCCGCCACAATTGCAATAATAATTCCGATAACCGCAAGAATAATCCTGGTAATTAATTTTTTCTTACGCTTCTGTTTGCGCTCCTGCCGATGAGAAGGCTTGGTATTTTCATCAATCGCCGCCAACGATTCGCTAATATTCTGCTTTAATTTATTAGCAGAAGTTGGTTGCTGAATATTTCTTGTCGCATTATTCGACACTTGCGGGTTATCTTCGTTACTACGAGGATGCCCGAGCGTAGTCGTTTTTTTGCTAGTAATTTCCCCAACGAAGTTCGCTGTGGTCGCTTGGCGACAAATCCGTCCATCGACTGTTTGCGTGGTTTCATATCTATTGATTATAACACACAAAAACGCTTATAATTGAAACAATGGACGCTACTTTTTATGGATCGTCATCCGAAAATTACAAGATGGCCTGGGAATGGTCATTTTTCGTTGTTGGCGTGGTGATCGGCACACTTTTATTGAACACTTTTGTATTTCAAACTTTCAATGTTGAGGGTGCCAGTATGGAAACGACGATGTACACTGGCGATCGTCTGATCGTCAATCGATTGCCCGTCACTGGTTCAAAATTACAAAATAAAAAAATTATATTCCCAAAAGCGCGGACAAGTAATTGTGTTTAAGAATCCGAATTTTAACGCCTCGACAGGCAAAGACGAGTACATTGTTAAGCGTGTAATCGCCTTTGCTGGCGAGCGAGTTACTGTGAAAAACGGCACCGTAACTGTTTACAATACAGAAAACCCTGACGGATTTAACCCTGACACCTCAGTCAATAAGAATGAGCCAGGACAGCCTACCTCTGGAGATGTCGATACGACCGTACCAGAAGGCACGATATTCGTCATGGGCGATCACCGTCAAGGAAGCTATTCTTGCGACTCTCGAAACTGCATGGGACCAATCCCCCTTTATGACATCGTCGGACCAGTTAGTCTACGAATATTCCCATTCAATAAAATTCGCTCGTTCTAACAAAAATTATTTTTCGAGCAATTCTCTTATTCGTTCAAATTCAAGATTGTCCTTAAACTTGATACTAATCTGACCGGCTCCACGACCGTTTGTACGAATTTTCACCCCTGTTCCAAATCGCTTTGAAAGACTTTCAACAGCATCTGCGTGAGGCATATCTGCTGGGCGGCGTTTGTTCTCAATCGGACTAGCCTTCGCCTGCTTCCACAAAGTAACAACTTGCTCAATCCGTCGCGCTGACCACTCCTCGCGGATAGCTCGCTCCATAATATCTTCTGCGGCGTCATCAGGCAAACCGATTAGAGGTCTTGCCTGCCCTTCATTTAATCGCCCCTCAAACAATGCCTGCTGCACGGACTTCGGCAATTTCAACAACCTCAACGTATTACTGACCGCACTTATAGATTTGCCGCCCAAACGCTTGCCAATTTCCTCCAGCGTCATATTGAATTGGTCGCGCAATTTTTGATAAGCGGTCGCAGTTTCAAGCGCATTCAAATCATGTCGTTGCAAGTTTTCAATCAAAGAGATCTCCAGGCGATTTTGGTCGCTCATACTCCTAACGATACATGGCACCTCTGTTAAATTCGCCCTATTCGCCGCACGCCAACGTCGCTCGCCCGCCACTATCAAATATTTATCGCCTTTTGGTGTCACGACAATTGGCTGAACCACACCATGCTCGCGCACCGATTCTGTTAACTCATTCAAAGCATTTTCATCAAAAAAAGCGACGCGGCTGATCTGGATCTGGGACGACTTGATCAATAGCAATGTCTCTCAGATGAGAAACTTTCACGTCCTGTTGCGCTGTCGGGATCGAACGTTTCATCGATCAAAGTTAGTCGGGAATCAATGAACCCAAAACCTCTACCTAAACCTTTTTTTCATCGTTCCACCCTCTCTATAATTTCTTTCGTTAGCGCCTTATAAGCCCGAGAACCTTTTGGAAAAAAACGATCATACGCCCCAACTGGCGCACCATGACTAGGAGCTTCAGCCAAGCGAATATTTCGCGGAATGCTATTCTTAAAAAAATCTTATCTGGGAAAATACTTTTTTTAACCTCAGCGTGAACTTGCCCAGATAATGTAGTCCTGGAATCCATCATCGTCAATAAAACGCCCAATAATTCCAGAGGTGGATTAAGTCCCCTTCTTTATCAATTTCATACTTTCCAAAAGCTGTCCCAACCCTTCCAATGCGTAAAATTCTGCCTGGACTGGAAGCAATACGTAATTAGCGGCAATCATACCGTTGACTGTCAACAAACTCAAGCTCGGCGGACTATCAATAATAATATAGTCGTAATCCGTCGCCTTTCTGTAAAAGCCTCTCGCAAGCGAACAAACCTTCCCTGCGCCTGCGCCAATTCCACTTCCGTATTCGCCAAATGAGGTGTAGCTGGAGCGATTGATAAGTTTTTATATTCCGTTGGCAATATAATATTCGCCAGGTCAATTTGTCGCATAATCACCTCTGATATTGTTGCGCCCAAATTCTGCTTATCTATTCCAAGCCCACTAGTAGCATTGCCCTGCGGGATCAAAAATCCACCAACAATGTTTTTCTTGCCAGCTTTTGCCAAAAAAATATGCTACGTTAATTGACGTCGTTGTTTTTGCCGACGCCACCTTTTTGATTTGTCACCGCAATGATTTTTGTCATTCGTTCCCCTTTTTACCTGCCTTAATTATAGCATGAGCAGAACATAAATAACAGACATCAAAAAACCGCTTCCTTTACGAAAGCGGCTCTTCAAGATTATTTGATTGACGTAATTTCAATCTTCGTGTACTTCTGGCGATGACCAGTTTCTTTGTGTACACGCTTCTTACTTTTGTAGCGGATAACGCGAAGCTTATCACCCTTAACTTCCGCTTCTACGACCTTAGCTTTAACGCTAGATCCTTTTACGGTTGGCGTACCGACCTTAATTTTATCACCATCAATCACTAAAAAGTGCGTCGAGAGTGAGTTCTTTTGTGCCTTCAGGGAGGAGATCCACCAAGAGGGACTCTTTTTTTTCACTGACAAGATATTGTTTGCCAGAGATTTTTACGACTGCTTTCATTTCGTTCCTTAATTATTATGAATTAACTCTAATAATTCTATCAAAAACCAGCAATAAAAATCAAGTACAGTTAGCAAGTGGCGTTTTTTTCGCCATAGCGTTATTCGCCTTCAACCAACCACTCGGTGAGCCGCATTCCATATATTCGCCCTTAGCTTCGCCAACAACAATCACGCCGCCGCTATCGATGTACGCATTAATCGCGTCCGTTAGCTCAAACTCACCTCTCTTAGGGTTTGCCGGCAAAGTTCGCGCCAACTCAAAAATCTCTTTGTTCAGGACGTAAAAACTTGAATTGCTGAGGTTACTTGGAGCTTCTTCCAATTTTGGCTTTTCAATTATTCGCACAAAATTGCCCTGATTGTCAGTTTCAATAATCCCTGTTTGCGGAATAAATTCCTCTTCGACAGGATTTCCTAATAGCCCAGCCGACAATCCGCGCGATTCCACCAACTCCGCCAAATCAGCCGCATTTGAGCCGCCGTCGTCACGCCAAAAGAATTGATCGCCCATAATCACAAAAGCCGACTCACCCTGTTCGATAAATTCGCTCGCCAGACCAACTGGAATGCTTGTGCCATAACCACCAGTTCCCGGCTGAGTTAAAAAATGTATTCGGACGTCGCGAAGTGGAGCCACCAGAGGAAGCTTATCCTGTTTGCCCGCTCGACATAAATAATCGTTCAATTGAATATTCGATCGATAATAGCTCTGCACCTGCGTACTCTGTTCGCCCACCACAAAGTAAATATCCTTCACGCCCGCTCGCACAACATCTTGCACGATATAATCAATCACTGGACAAGTACCGACCGGCAACATACACTTTTCAATAGATTTGGTAATCGGCAGCATCCGCGTACCCCAACCAGCGACCGGAATAATGGCTTTAGTAATCATAGAACCTCCTACATTTTCAGCTCTTTGTGAGCTCTTCTTAAAATCTCCAACATTTCCGCATAGCGTTTTTCATCAGAAGAAACCCGGGCGTATAGAACAACTATATTGTCCATCACTTCAATGTTAGCTTTTATATCCTGGTCATACAGCCACGCCATAAAACTCGGATTTAATAGCTCAAAGCTCGCCACCTGATCTTCGTTTGTGGCAAAAATAGTATAGCGTTTATTAAAATCACCCCACTCCATTTTGACTTTTTTGTAGCCAAACGGAGCTATCACGCGCTTCCTAAAAATGCTATTATCATCCCTGTCGACCAAAATTCCACCGTAAGATTTGGGTAGCATAATCTGACCAATAAGGTAATTAACTTCATCCTTATTCTTACCTTCATCTGTAAATCCATTGCCGTTTTTAAGCACACAAGTATAAAGCTGAACAAGAATGCCACCATCCCAAACACCAATAACGTGGTTATTTACGTCAGCAGAGTTAAAATAGCGCGGCAAAAATAAGTTACCACCCTTCGGAAGAAGTAGCCTACCCCAATCCAGGCTAAAATACATACCGTTATCTTCGGCAAACTTATTGAGTGAGCCAATCAACGTACTTACATCTTCAGTTGGCTGATTTATGCCATCTAATTTCCACTCATTGCCTTCACGAACAAAGTTCCACTTCTCTGCAAACTCTTCGTTAGTACCTCGGATTTTCTTACCTGTAGCAACCTCCTCTAGCCTATCGTCTGCTTCCGCCAAAAATGCTACGCTCACCCGATCACTTTGATTATTAGCATCGTCATGCGCGTCAGTAAAAATAGCCTCATTTATCCGCACGTTATCGACGATATTCCTACGACCCATTTGGCGCAAAGCCTGCATCACTAGTCCAATGTGATTTGAATATCTCTGTGTCGTATACTTACGAATTGACTCATAATCTAAGTTACTCCAATCATACTGAAACCTCTCGAAAACTTGCTTGGCGTAATTGGTAAGACTATCTGGCTGCCATAACAAATCAGCAGAGGAGGCTTGGCGAACTGTATTCGTAGCCGCCTCACTATTTTTGGCGAAATGCTTTGAGCTTATCAACAAATACAGAGATAGCAGCCCCCACAAAAGTAGAAATAACCGCACATATGAACCACATTAAGTCGGCTAAATACAGTAAACTAAAAACTAGTCCAACAGCAACGCCCACCAAGAAGCCTGCTATTTTTGATCTAGTCTTCCTTTTTACAAAGCCTGCCACACCGCCCGATACAGCTGCAGGTAGCATCAAAATTAAGGACCCTCCAGAAGAGCCCGACCCTCCTCCGCCAGCTCGAGCAAAAAAAGTAAAAAACTCAATTAACATGAGCTAATTATACACTATCAGCTATCAAAATCGCCATCCGCACGAGACCAAAACTTGCGAATATCCTCTATATCGTCGGCATCCAGACGAATCGCCTGCAGCTCCCGCTGCTCTTTAATAATTTCTTCAGCAAGTCCATCCGCCAGCGGATCAATTGGCGAAAACCCTATTTTTACTACCAAATAATTTGTTGAATAAATTTTGCATAACTTTTTTTATTTTTTTATCAATTAACAATGATATATTAGCATAAGTACGATTAAAAGTCAATAGAATATCCTCCCCATGGAGAGGAGGATATTTTTTTACTGAAAATTCTTACGATAATCTACAAGACTACGATCGCTTAATAATTGCAGCACCGCCAGCGGTAATTGCCGTAATAGCAGCGGCAATAACTGAGTATACACTCGCGCCAGTTTCAGCCAAAGTCTCAGTAGGCTTAGCTTCTTTGCGTGGAGAAGTTGGAACTGAGGTTGATTCTACGAGAACTGGAGTAGCCGCTACATTAACGTTTTCCGATTCAGTTGAAGCTTCAGGATTTACTGGATTTGCTGGAGTAGCTGGATCTGGATTAGCAGGAGCTTCCGGCAAACTTTCTGGGTTTTTCAATGTTGCCGATGTCTGGCTCAACTTCACCGCCTTTGTCAGATTGCCACCAACAGTCAATGCGACAGTTTGGCGCAATGAGTTGTCGTAATTACCTTCTTTGTCGAACCAGTATGTGTCAATTAAAATAGGAGTATCGTATGGGATTGAATCGGCAGAACTTGGGTAATACTTCTTCACCAAATCCTCGACCGACAGCTCACTGCCCTGCATCAATTCTTGACGAATTGGGCTTCTCAACTGAATCTTATTTGTACCACTCGTTAGCACGAATCGATAGTGGTCGTTCGCAACACCCGCGAACTTAATTGTGTTTTTCTCACCTTTATACTGAGCGGTGGAAATTGTTATTTTTGGTGCAGCTGGCGGATTAGCTTCTAATGCAGATGCGGTTACGTTGCCGAATATTACGCCAACAGTAGCCAATGCAGCGATAGCTCCAGCTTTAATCAAGTTAATCATAGCTTATCCTTTCAAATTATTATGCTATGAACTTGTTATACTAGCTGCCCTTGACTTTTGCAAGCATAGACGTTATAACTTGGTTTTTTACGCCTTTTTCAGGGAAATTTCTACCAATTTACCCTCGATTTTGGCATCATATTTTTCTGATTCATCAGCCGTAGAATTCAACTCTACAGCAAGCGTTTCAGCTTTAATGACGTCAGCGAAAGTGTCGATAGCTTGAGATATTTCAGAATCGTCACTAGAAATACTCAGTACAATTCGATCATCTATCTGCAGACCAGCCTGCTTACGTGCGCTTTGAACGTGACGAACGATTTCACGCATCAAGCCTTCGCGCTTTAGTTCAGGAGTGATTGTTAAGTCATAAACAACACTCGGTTGCGCCGACTCAGACCCTGAATCTGTAACAATTTCAACCGATTTCACGTTCAATTCATCTTTAGCGATATCAATCAAGAACTGCGTAACTTCCGCTGGTGTATCATGAGAAATAGTGTTGATAAGTTTCACAGACGCCAACGGCTGACGCACTTTAATTCCCTCTGATGCGCGCTTCGACAAGCCGTCATTCACCGCAGTACGCAGTGCATTCATGTCGCGAAGCATTGAACTATCTATTTCACCAGCTGGCAACCAATCTTTAAGATGAATCGACTCGTTATCGCCCGTCAAATTGTGGTACAATTCTTCCGCTAAGAATGGCGTAAACGGCGCTAGCATATAACTGAGTCGCACCAAAACGTAATGGAGCGTGCGATATGCGTCATTTTTATCGCTATCATCTTCAGATTTCCAGAAGCGGCGGCGACTACGTCGAACGTACCAGTTACTTGCGTCGTCTAAGAATGGCAAGATCGGCCTGGTTGCATCCTGAAGATTGTAATTATCAAGACCTCGCTCGACCTCTGTTATCAATTGATGCAACCTCGACACAATCCAAATATCCAACGGATTTGTTAAATTGTGAAGCGGATCTGACAAATCGCCGTTAAACTCCCAGCCATCAACTTCAGCATACATCGTGAAGAAATCGTACATATTCCAGATCATACCAAGCTTACGCGCTACATCCATCACGTCCTTATCCGCCAAGGCAAAATTTTCGCCATTTGTTAGCGGACTTGAAAGCATCAAGAATCGGAAACTGTCAGCCGAAGTCTTGTTCATCAAAGTTCCATCGGGTCGGTATAATTCTTCAGTTTCTTGCTCATTTTTTTACCGTCGGCGGCATTGATAAATCCAGTACAAATCAAATTCTTCCACGGAGATTTACCAAACAAAGCCACATTCACCGCCGTTAAGCTATAAAACCAACCACGTGTCTGGTCAATCGCTTCAATGATGAAATCGGCAGGAAAACTTGCTTCAAATTTTTCCTTGTTCTCAAATGGATAATGGAATTGAGCAAACGGCATCGAACCAGATTCAAACCAACAGTCCAAAAACCTTACCAATGTGATGCATTTCTGCGCCGTCGCACTCAAACGTAACATCCATAACTTGCGGCAAATGATAATCGCCCAACTTGCGACCCGTAACTTCTTCAAATTCCGCAAAGCTACCAATCACCTTCACCACTTCCGTGCCATCATTTTTCACACCCTTCCACACTGGAATTGGTGTTGCCCAGTAACGGTCGCGGCTCAAGTTCCAATCTGGCGCCTGCTCGATGATGTTATGAAATCGTCCAGTCCTCAGATTGTCTGGCGTCCAGCTTGTCTGCTCATTCGCCTCCAACATTTCCTTTTTCTGACTCTGAATATCCATAAACCAACTCGGATGAGCGCGGTACATCAATTTCGTGCCACATCGATGACAATGCGGATATTCGTGACGAATATATTCAATTTTCAGCGCCCGACCTTCTTCTAATAAAGTCTTCGCTATCTCCTTATTCACCCCCCAAATGTTGCGACCCAGCCATCTGCCCTCCGTGTAATTTCCATCACCGTCAACCAACGACAATACTGGAACGTCATTTTTTCGGCACAATTCATAATCGTCCTCACCGTAAGCTGGCGCAATATGAACAATTCCCGTACCATCATCGGTCGTCACAAAATCGGCGTGAAGAATCTTATGCGCAGCCGGACCGCGATTTTCAAATAGCGGCTCAAATCGCTTGCCCACCAATTCAGAACCCTTAATCGTCTTAACAATCGAATATTCCAGCGGCTGGTGCTTTTCGTCCGTCATAACTTTCTCAACGCGGTCGCTTGCAACGTAAAACTTTTTACCGCCGTACGCCACCAAAGAATAATCGACATTCTGATTCACCGCCAAAGACCATATTTGCCGGCAAAGTCCACGGCGTCGTCGTCCACGCAAGCAAATACTCATCCTCATCCTCCAGCCTAAAGTAGACGAACAAGCTCGGGATCGGTGTCCATTTGATAACTATTTTCCATAGCCACTTCACTCTTAGAGATTGTGTTGCATCCTTCGTACAATAGACTAAAAATCTTTTTCGCCTTCGTAGATTTTGCCTTCTTCGTAAAGTCTCTTGAACGCCCACCAAACAGATTCCATGTAATTATTATCCATGGTTTTATAAGCGCCCTTAAACTCGACCCAACGACCAATTCGCTCAATCGTATCTTCCCACTCGGTACCAGTTCGAACCATAGCCGCTCGACATTCCTTGACGTAATCCGAAACGCTAATTTTTGTGCCAATCTCTTTTTTATTAGAAATGCCCAGCGTTTTTTCAACGTAAACCTCTGCTGGCAGTCCGTGACAATCCCAACCCCAACGGCGCTCAACTCGCTGACCTTTCATCGTGTGAAATCGTCCCATCGTATCTTTCACCGTGCTAACCAACAAATGTCCGTGGTGTGGCGTTCCCGTCAAAAACGGAGGACCGTCATAAAAAAACCCAAGAATTATCAGCAGGGACGCTGCGCGATCGACTTGTTAAATGTGTCATCTTCTTTCCATCGCTGCACCCAATCTTTCTCATATTCTGCAGCTCGACGACGTGTTCCGTGTTTGAATTTCATTATATTGCCTCCTTTATTTTTTAGACCTTCGACAATTATTTTCAATTAAAAATCACCTCTTTTGACTTCGAGAATCCGCTCAGGTGTTTTATGCGGACGGTACCATCTCGATTCCAAAAGAAGTGATTCTTTCAGCTCTTTATTTGCTATTTACGCAAGCTCACGGCAGGTTCTAATCTCGACTTTATGCCGATTTCTTCCCGCAGACTTCACGGCTGATAACCGCTCATTTCACGCCAATTCAACATACGCGAAAACGCCCTACTGTTATTGTAGCGCGTTTTCATCAAAATCCCAAGAACTTTATTTAATTTCCAGACCGCCTAAAATACACTCGCCCTTCAGATATAGAGTCTTTTTGACAAAATCTTTAGGTAGAGTTTTATCATCAGTTCCGCCCAAAAATCCCCGCACTTCGTTCTCAATAATCACATCGTCTGGCAAAGTAATATTAACGCCACCGCAAAATGTAAAAACTTCAATCACAGAACCGTCTTTAATCTTTGCTTGACGCAAATCCAAATCCACGCCACCAAATATTGCAACCAACGAACCGCCAGTATAATCACCTTTTACGGCGTCTTCTTCACCCCAAAAACAAGCAATTTTCTCATTACCTGCGCCGTCTTTATCCAGCTTTTTAGAACGCTTAACACCCTTAGGGCTAGTATTAAACATCATTGCCAAACCAGCAGCAATCAAAACTACAGGTACAGAATACTCTCCAAATACTAACGTCAACTATTCCGTAAGAATTTGAAGCCAATCAGAACGCCAATCGCAACCAGCAATAATCCCCAAATCCACGACGTTTTATTTCGATAATTGAATATATTCACCAGCCCAGATAATACAAATCCCGCAGCCCAAACCGTACCCCAGAAAATGTCCCAGCTAATGTTAATGATATCGAGGTTCTTTAATAGTAAAACCCCGCCGAGCGCCACGACTACAATGCTCAAAAACACTCTAATCAGAGAACTTTTCTTCATATAACTATTCTATCACTTTTTTTTACGAATTCAACGTTTTTTTAAATTGAACAGTTTTTTTGTTCCGTTTTTGATTTTATGATAATTATCACTATCAAAGATAATGAACAAAAAGTATTCCACCGCCAATCATCATCAACGCTGTAGTTGATGGCCAGAAGAACAATTCTTTTGGCTCGGCGGTTTTTGTGATTAGCTCATTTTGATCCTGACTAATTCCCCACTCGCCAGCCTTCTTTTTATAGGAAATCGACAACTCTACTTTATATTTTCCGCCCCAAAACGGCGCCAAATTGCTATCATAATTAAACTGCCGTGTTTCATTCGCAATCGTTGCATTCACGCCACCGTTTTTATAGACAACATTCCCCATCGGGTCTTTCACGACCAGCTTTACGTCAACATCAGCCGACACATTGCCAGAATTTTTTAAGGCAATTTCATACAATTGACTACTGTTAGAATTCTTAATGTTAAACTTCTCAATCGTCACGTCGCGATGAATATTGCCAGGAACGGTTATCGCCATACGGATAGCCTGACGAGTCTGGACTTGAATGCCACCAGCATTATTTGACGCCTGATTAGCCTTCCGCTGAACAACCATGCATGCATTATGCTCGCCAACATCTGCTTTACTTGGAACATTTACCGTAAAATCAACAAGCGTGTTCTCATTCGCGCCAAGAGTCACCTCTTTTTTAGAGACAGAAACCCATTTGCCCGCGCCAACTTTATCCTCCGACTTCTCTTTGCAAGTCATATCGCCAGTCGTCGTAACCGTACCGTCAACCGAATAAACTTCAATCGTTTCTTCTTTATCAGACCCGTTTTGAACATACAATTGGTCAGATTTCGAAGCGCCACCAGAAAGATTATAGATGAAAATTGAGCTTGTCCTGGGATTATTCGGATCAGGATTTGCTGGTCGACCACCAATACCATTAGCAGACACCGACACAGGCAAAATCAGCCCTGCAATCATCGCCACTCCAATAACCTTACTCCACAACAAACTCTTCATATCCCTCCTTAAAAACCTATTATGCTTATTATATCAATGTCACACATAAAAGAATAGACACTCATTAGAATGTCTATTCTCGCTCAATAATTTAAGTCCGCTAAAGAGCCGTAATCGTTTGAACCATTGGCAATACGTATGTACCTGCTGCCTGACCAGCTGGGATGGTTTGGGCTAATGAGGTATTAGTTATATATCCAGCCCATACTTTACTAGCAGTTGCTGAAGCGCTCATTAGTGTTACGGGACTAGTACCAGAAAAGGTCGTAGAAGTACCCTTGGTAATACCTGCAGCTGCACCAATTACAGGGGTAACTGTACCGCCAGATGGATTAACTGTTAGGCGACCTTCGTTAATGGTTCCATTGTATTTATACTGTTTTCCACCGCCTGCAGACCAAACACCAGTTCCTGGGGTCGCTACGTTTAGCGTCAACGTCCAGCCATTATCTGCGGCACCTGGGTTTTCGGCATAAATTCGATTGTCGTTATCCCCAAAAACACCAGTTCCCGATCCTAATGAGGATGACACTGTCGTAGCGCCCATAGCGAATGTTGGATTATTAACTAAGGAATTAGTCGAGTCACGAATATCAGTACTCAAAACTCCAGGATTAATTGTCTGAGAGAGTTTAGAGTTAGCAGTAGTTGCGGCATTAGCAACAGAAGGGTTTGTCATATTATACAACCCCAATAGACCAACTACGCCTACGCTCGCAACGATCAACAACGTTAACTTTTTCATTTTTTCTCCTTACTTAATTTATTACATTATAACTTATTATGCTTATTTTTTCATTCATCCCTCTTTTTCTGTTTTTTAACAATAAATAACATAATGAACGCCGCAACAATTACACCAATACCAGCAGCCATAATCATCCATAAATTAATTCCTGTATTAGCCAAAGCCTTACTTATCTCTTTAACAATCTTTGGAATAACAATAACATCTTCAATGGTCTTTTTCGGAGTCGTAAATGAAAAATCAGCAATCCGCACTACTTCTGGGGATGTTGCATTATCCTTCAGCTTAGTCGTAACACGACCGTTATAGGTATGTTCTGGAACTGGCGGCATAAAATTATCACCCGGATGATTATTCTGCCAATTTGAAAAATCCAACACCCATATATTTCCGTTAACTTTAAGCTCGCTATCCCGTCCCAAAACAAAAGTCCGACCATTAAACTCAACCTTCAAATCGTGCTGTCCTGTCGCGGGATCAGCTATTGTATGTACTGCATCATAAACACCATATACCAACAAATCTTTCCCATTTACCAAATCAAATTTAGAGAATTTTGGCAGAAAAATCGGACAAATTGACTCATTCATCTGACCGCCTGTTTCCAGAGAGTCATGAGTGCAATCAGTAATCACTTGCGATAAATTAGAATTAGCCGACGAGTTCGCAGAAGCCGAATAAGGACTGCTCAAAATAGCCAGTAATGTTATGACGATGAATAATTTTTTTACTCTATTTTTCATACTCAACCCTATTGCGCTGTTACCGTTAATGTCATTGGCAATTCATAAGTTCCTGGTTTTTGATATGCTGGAATAGTCTGATTTAATCGAACGTTCTGTAGCAAAAATGCACATCCCAATTGACCAGTTGACCCGCTGCTGCTCATCAATGTAACACCGTTAGCCGTGGCAGTCCCTACCTTAAATTGAGAATCAACGCCTTTTGATATTCCTGATGTTTGGCAAGCTGAACCGCTCAATGAATTGCCCGAAGCTAAGACAGATGATGTCCCAAAATTAACAGACAGAAATCCCTGATCACTATTAGTGCCGTTGAACATATACGATTCTGTGCCGCCAGTTCGCTTCCACTTGGCAGTCGCACCGTCAGATGCCGACAACACAACGCTCCACCCAGAGCTGGTCTGTGTATTCGTCACTTCAATTTGCTTCGAGCTTGAGTTAGATAAGAAAGCGTTGGTAGTTACACTACTGCTACCAATAATGGAATTATCAAAATTCGTGACAGGATTCGCGACCGTAGCGCCAGCATTATCCCTAAAACGAATGTCTAACGACCCAGGAGCGGTCTTAAATTCTGGATACATTGTGTAACTGTCAATACTAGATCCAGGAGCAGCAGCCGTGTCGGTTACCACACGGACACAATAGCTGGTGTTTTGTTCCAAGCCATTATCTGCCAAGACAAGGTCCCATAAACCAGTCTGCTCCGACTCAATGCCTTGATCATTAGTAAAAGTTAATGATGAGTCAGTTGTTGGACGAACAATCGATTGATGAGTGTAATTATGACTGTTGGTGGGCAGCGTTGGATTGTCAGAGATAGCACTAATGGCTGTTTGATGCGCTGGGCCAGTGGCAGCATAACGCAGACTGGAGTTTGTAGTAATATTTTGCCAATCACCAGACGGCACAGCACTACAACTGGCGGCAGTTTTCTTGGCATATTGAGCGCGAAGTTTCATGTTGCCAGGAGGAACTGTGATGTTGTTCATGGTCTTAACGGGAGCAGCGACTGGGGTTAATGAATTGGTGGCGGAGTTGTTACCTAGTTGACCACCATAACCCTGTCCCCAGCAGTAGGCTTTGCCTTCGGTGGTGAGAGCGCAGGTGTGGAGGCTGCCAGCGGTAATGGACTGGAAACTGACGCCGGCTGGCATTTGGACGGCGACTGGGATGCGAGAGTCAGTGGTGGAGTTGTTGCCCAGTTGACCACTACCACCCTGTCCCCAGCAGTAGGTCTGGCCGGTGGTGGTGAGGGCGCAGGTGTGGTAATAGCCGACAGCAATGGACTGGAAACTGACGCCGGCTGGCATTTGGACGGCGACTGGGATGCGAGAGTCAGTGGTGGAGTTGTTGCCCAGTTGACCACTACCACCCTGTCCCCAGCAGTAGGTCTGGTAGGTGGTGGTGAGGGCGCAGGTGTGGTAATAGCCGACAGCAATGGACTGGAAACTGACGCCGGCTGGCATTTGGACGGCGACTGGGGTTAATGAATTGGTGGCGGAGTTGTTACCTAGTTGACCACCATAACCCTGTCCCCAGCAGTAGGTACTGACCAGTGGTAGTGAGGGCGCAGGTGTGGTAATAGCCGGCAGCAATGGACTGGAAACTGACGCCGGCTGGCATTTGGACGGCGACTGGGATGCGGGAGTCAGTGGTGGAGTTGTTGCCTAATCGACCACTATCACCATATCCCCAACAGTAGGCTTTGCCTTCGGTGGTGAGAGCGCAGGTGTGGAGGCTGCCAGCGGTAATGGACTGGAAACTGACGCCGGCTGGCATTTGGACGGCGACTGGGATGCGGGAGTCAGTGGTGGAGTTGTTGCCTAATCGACCACTATCACCATATCCCCAACAGTAGGCTTTGCCTTCGGTGGTGAGAGCGCAGGTGTGGAGGCTGCCAGCGGTAATGGACTGGAAACTGACGCCGGCTGGCATTTGGACGGCGACTGGGATGCGAGAGTCAGTGGTGGAGTTGTTGCCTAGTTGACCGTAGCCGTTCGCACCCCAGCAGTAGGTCTGGCCGGTGGTGGTGAGGGCGCAGGTGTGGTAATAACCGGCAGCAATGGACTGAAGAGTTTTATTGCCGGCCGCCGTCAGACCCACCCTAATCCGGAACGAACTGCCAACTTCTGGTAAAGTGGTCACCGCATCGGTTACAGCCAATGGCGTTCCTGGCTGAACGGCATTGTTCCATTTATATAACCGACTAGCTGATTGCTCAACTGGCACATTAACGCCAACTGAACTAACTGCCAACGGAATTGATGAACTGGTGGTAGAGTTGTTGCCTAATCGACCACTACCACCCTGTCCCCAACAGTAGGCTTTGCCTTCGTTGGTGAGGGCGCAGGTGTGTTTATCACCAGCGGTAATGGACTGGAAGCTGACGCCGGCTGGCATTTGGACGGCGACTGGGGTTGATGAATTGGTGGTGGAGTTGTTGCCCAGTTGCCCACTACCACCCTGTCCCCAGCAGTAGGCTTTGCCTTCGTTGGTGAGGGCGCAGGTGTGTTTATCACCAGCGGTAATGGACTGGAAGCTGACGCCGGCTGGCATTTGGACGGCGACTGGGGTTGATGAATTGGTGGTGAGTTGTTGCCCAGTTGCCCACTACCACCCTGTCCCCAGCAGTAGTACCTGACCAGTGGTAGTGAGGGCGCAGGTGTGGATAACACCAGCAGTGATGTACTGGAAGCTGACGCCGGCTGGCATTTGGACGGCGACTGGGGTTGATGAACTGGTGGTAGAGTTGTTGCCTAATCGACCACTACCACCCTGTCCCCAACAGTAGGCCTGACCAGTGGTGGTAAGGGCGCAGGTGTGGGCGTAGCCGGCAGCAATGGACTGGAAGCTGACGCCGGCTGGCATTTGGACGGCGACTGGGGTTGATGAATTGGTGGTGGAGTTGTTGCCCAGTTGCCCACTACCACCCTGTCCCCAGCAGTAGGCTTTGCCTTCGTTGGTGAGGGCGCAGGTGTGTTTATCACCAGCGGTAATGGACTGGAAGCTGACGCCGGCTGGCATTTGGACGGCGACTGGGGTTGATGAATTGGTGGTGGAGTTGTTGCCTAATCGACCATATTGATTAATTCCCCAGCAGTAGGCCTGACCAGTGGTGGTGAGGGCGCAGGTGTGAGTAGCCGGCAACAATGGACTGGAAGCTGACGCCGGCTGGCATTTGGACGGCGACTGGGGTTGATGAATTGGTGGTGGAGTTGTTGCCCAGTTGCCCACTACCACCCTGTCCCCAGCAGTAGGTACTGACCAGTGGTAGTGAGGGCGCAGGTGTGGGCGTAGCCAGAAGCAATTTGACTAAATGACCATTCCATATCTCCCATCACCGTCGCACTACCCTGACGAGTCAATAGATTTCCAACCGTAAAGAATATGCCAACGACCACACAGATCATGAGGCTGGCAAACAAAAATAAAGCCGAGGACCAGCAAATCGCCGCTGATTGATCATTAATCTTTGGTTTTTATTCATTTCCGACATCATCGTATTAAGATGCTCTTTCGACTTCTACTATTTTTTTATTAATAATTAACTTGTGGTTATCATTATAGCATAAGTTTTTTTAATATAACATAAAAAAATTCTTATAATAATTGATCACCAAATTTTGCCAAAATCATAACAACAGCCAAAGCGATGATTGTTGCCAGTAGAACTATGTCATAATCATTTTGAACAAATTTTTTTACTTTTTTTCCAGTGATAACACCAGTTAGGATATTGTATCTTGTCATGCCGCCAAAAATTAGCAACATGCCAACATCAAGTGTTAGACACCAAGGACACAACACCCCTATTTCCACAAAACTCATATAGAACATCCATAACGCAAAAATAAACCCAACACTGACGCCGAGCTGCGCCGCAAACATAAACCAGCGCGGAAACTTAGTGCCAGCCAGCAACGCCACTGCAATTGTCACCATAACAGGCAGAGCCATAAGACCAATAAAGGCATTTGGAAAACCAAGCAGCGACGCAGACCAATGCTGAGCCACACTACTACAGCTGATCACCGCATTTAAATCACACCCCAGGACTGTATTTGGAGTTTTTGCCAGGACCAATGTTTCGATAGACAGGATAAATGACGCCAGTAAACCAACTCCTGCGCCCGTCAGTAGTGAGATTTCAGCAATTTTTTGACGCTTATCTTGTTTAGAAAACCATTGAGCAAAAAACTTAAACATAAAAACTCACTTCGCTAATTGTTGGTAGTGGCAAGCCACGCCAAAGGTTTTGCAATTGACCGCTATCACTCAGTGCGATAATTGTTGGATACTCCACAATATCATACACTTCGCAAAAATTATTACCTTCTGCAGAATCAGGGCTCATTTCCTCTAAAACCCGACCAGTTTGTCGGCTAAAATCACGCAAAAAGTCTGAAACTTGGCGCGCATAATCGCTTTCTGAACGATAAATCACAATTACTCGCATTACAATTCCCGCTCACCCTTACTGCGTCGCTTTGCTAAAATCTCCACAAAATCATCCAGTGTCTTAAACTCATAAAAAACACTGGCGAAACGAACATACGCTACTTCGTTGCACTTTTCTAGCTCGTCCAAAACTTGATCGCCAATCTGTTTTGATGTAACTTCCGATTCGCCCAGCGCGTATAAAGAGTCTTCAACCGCCGTAATGATATTATCAACTTCCTCGTCAGACTTAAAGAATTTTCCGACCGAACGGCGCGTCGAATTCGCCAATTTCACCCGGTCAAACAGCTCGCGGTCGCCATTTTTCTTTATCACCGCCAGGTTCGGTTTTTCAACTCGCTCATACGTAGTAAATCGCTTGCCATCTGGAGTTTCTCTGCGACGTCGAATTGCGGCACCATCAGAAACTTCGCGTGATTCAATAACGCGACTGTTGCCGATATTAAACACCATTTTATCTACTCCTTGTTCTTCTTTCGTCGCCTCAGAAATGCCGGCGTATCATCCTCATCATCGTCAGCTTCAACGGTTGGATTTTCCCAAATATTAGTCTCCGGCTCAGCCGCAAAACTTTCGGCAGATTCTTCCTTGTCCAACTCTAGGTCAATATTTTTAACCATTTCGTCATCAACTTCTGTTTCGACAGGTTTTGTATCGTCGCTCACAGTCAAGCTAACTTCCTGCTGGCGGAATGTATCGCTATCAAACCCTGTCGCAATCACCGTAATAACCAGCTCGTCTTCCATTTCTGGCTTCAAAGTCGCACCAAAAATAATATTGGCATTCGGACTAACAGCGCTAGTAATAATTTCTGCGGCTTCCTGAATTTCTGCCATACTCATATCGTAGCCGCCAGTTACATTGAACAATACACCCTTGGCGCCATCAATCGACACCTCAATTAGAGGACTTTCAATAGCCTGCTGTGCCGCCTGAACCGCTCGGTCGTCACCACTTGCTCGTCCAATTCCCATCAATGCTGAACCGGCGTTACTCATAATCGCCTTAACGTCAGCAAAGTCAAGGTTAATCAAACCATGCTCAGTAATCAGTTCAGAAATACCCTGAACACCCTGCCGCAAACATCATCGGCAATCTTAAACGTTTCCAGTAGCGGCGTTCGGCGATCAATCGTCTGCAATAATCTGTCATTTGGAATAGTAATCAAGGTGTCAACCTCGCGTCCCAAGTGAGAAATCGCCCAATCCGCGTTAACTCGGCGCTTTTCACCCTCAAAGCTAAACGGTCGAGTTGCCACACCAACCACCAAAATACCAAGCTCGCGCGCCACTTCTGCCACAACATAACCAGCACCAGAACCAGTTCCACCACCAGCACCAATTGTTACAAATACCATGTCCGCGCCTTCTAACGCTTCCCTGATTTCGTCACGAGATTCATTAGCTGCGGCCTCGCCGACAGTAGGGTCAGCACCAGCGCCCAAACCATTAGTTGCATCACGACCAAGATGAATTTTTATGTCAGCCTTCGAATTATGCAACGCCTGGGCGTCCGTATTCATAGCGATAAATTGAACACCAGTTAGACCAGCGTCTTTCATTCGGTTAATAGCTGAACCACCAGCGCCGCCGACACCGACGACTTTTATGCTGGCAAATGTTTGAACTTCACTTGGTTGTATTTGCGGCATATATTCCCTCTCTTAATCCTTACATAAAGTATATCATTTATTTAAATCTAGCGAAAATATTTTTAAGTAAACCGCCAGCTTTTTTAGTGACATCATTTGCGTCAACTATCGGTTTTTATCTGCTGCGAAATGCCCATAGAGTCGATCAACATCAGACCAACCGCAGCCGAAAATTCCGCGCCTTTCACTTCATCGCTAACTCCGCTATAGCCAGCCGGAACACCCAAGCGTGCCGCCACACTCAATTGATCTTTCGTAAACTCCACCATACCCTTGACTTTCGCTGCACCACCAACCAGCACAACACCACTCGGCAGTTTCCCTAGTCGTCCAGCTCGCTTCAGCTCTTTAGTAATTGCTTCAAAAATCTCTTCATATCGCGCTTGAACAATCTCGTCAATTTCTTCTTGGTTAAACTTATACGTCTGCTTTTCAACCTTCGTTTCAACTTCGCCCAAAGCCTCACCGCCAAATCTCGCATGCGCCAATTTCACAACTTCCGCAATTTCCGGATCTGTCCTAAGACCAATAGCCAAATCGTTCGTTACGTTCTGACCGCCCATTGGGATAACCGCCAGATGTTGCAAATCGCCCTCTTCATAAATAGCAATTCCCGTAGTTGCCGCACCAAAATCAATAACCGCAACGCCATTTTCACGCTGACTTTCTGTAAGAACGGATTGAGCTGCCGCCAAAACCGACGGAACAACAGATACAGCCTCAACCTTAGCCATTTCCGCCGACTTCTGTAGATTAGTAATGTGAGGAACCAAACCAGACACAACGTTCGCCCTAATTTCCAGACGAGCGCCAGTCATACCAATTGGGTCTTTAATATTATCCTGACCATCCAGCCTATACGCGTGCGCAATAATATCTAAAATCTCTCTATTCTGTGGCACTTTTCCAGTTGTAGCAACTTCCTCCAGCCTCAATATATCATCATGAGTGACTTCATTATTAACGGTTCCAACGGTAATCATTCCGTCGGCTTTCGTACTTAATAAATGAGATCCGTTAATGCTTAATGTAGCTGCGTTAATCTGATGACCGCTCATTCGTTCGGCTGGTTCCAGAGCCTTATCGATAGCCTCAGCTGGACCGCTCAAATTCGTTACGGTTCCCTTTCGCATTCCGCTATTCGGCGCTTCACCGACGCCAACAATTTTTGGCGCACCATTTTCTGCGTCAATATAACCAACGACACAGCGCACGTTTTTCGTGCCAATATCAATTCCTACCACATATCGAGATTGCTCCTGCATAAGCTCTATTATACAGGTTATGCCTATAATTTGGCAAGTAAATTACCTTGTTGCTGCCAAAAAATATTTCTGCTACAATATCCTCACAATGAAAAACATAAACGGTTTTACTCTTGTCGAGCTTATTATAGGCATTTGCATTATCGGTATTCTTACGGGAATTGTCACTATATCATATTCTAAGTTCAGAGAGAACGCGTATGACGCGGCTGCAAAAGAGACATTACATCAAGTCGAAACTGCTTTTAAATCATACGTAGCCGGCGGAAATAAAGTTCCTTTAAGGCATTATAAGCCACTTGGATTTTATGATAGTCCTGGTGGAGGATATACCGATTTAGGAGTAAACGTGTTTGACGGCGGCGGTATTGGTCGCGCTATGCATCAGGCTAATTACATTCCAGACAACTTATTAAATACCCTAAAAAATGGTCCAACAAAGGACACTTCACTAAAAAATAATATTGGATACAGAGAGTGTGGCAAAAATAAAGTATTTTTCTACATTGAAGTATATAATGACGGAATCGAACAAAAACAGATGCGCAAAAAGATGGATGATCTAAAATGCAGCCAAAAAACAGATCTAGATTGGCAAGCTGAGCACGGCGTAACTCGTTATGCTGGCGGATGGGGTGGCGGCGATCTTGCCACCCGTCCCCGATATATAGTCGCCGAGATAGATTTCGATAACGAATCGCTGGATTCAGATTAATAATTAAAGCTTCGTCAGAATTTCAGCACCAGTTTCGGTAATCAATACCGTATGCTCAAAATGCGCACCCAGACTGCCGTCTTTCATACTAATTGTCCAGCCGTCGCTGTCGGTAATAATTTTCTCACCGCCCAAGCTCGCCATTGGTTCAATTGCAACTGTGTCGCCAGCGTGCAGCATCGGACCAGTTCCTCGCCTGCCGTAATTCGGAATTTCTGGCTCCATATGCATACTCAGCCCCACGCCATGACCAACTAGTTCACGGATTATACCAAGTTTAGCCTTCTTCAACACAGCTTCCACTGCCGCTGAAATATCGCCAACTCGCGTTCCATCGCCAGTTATCGCGTCAATTCCCGCATATAAACTCTGTTCTGTTGCGTGCAATAAATGTTTCTTCGCGCCCTTAGGTTCTTCATCGACAACCATAGTAAAAGCGCTATCCGTTTTCATTCCACGATAGCCAATCACCAAATCAAAGCTGACCACGTCGCCCTTTTCAAAAACATATTCGGTCGGGAAAGAATGCACCAATTGTTCGTTCGTCGATATACAAATCACTCCCGGAAACTTCACTTCGTCCGTAAGATAAGTCGCTTCTGCACCAAAATCTTTAATTCGCTTGGCTACAAAATCATTAGCGTCCAATTCACTCATTCCAGCCGTTACAGATTTTTTTCAATTCATCGTAAATTGTCGCAAGCATTTTACCGCACTCGCGCATATCTTTCATCTGTTGCGGCGTTTTTTCTCCGGTAATCAATTGGCTCATTTTACATCCTCAACGATGCCGCGACTAACTAGCTCTTTCTCAATTTCATCATGAACTTGCCCGACAGTTCCAACGCCGCTCATATGTACAATTGGAACTCCATTGTCATTCAAATAGTTCAACATCGGGTAAATTTCACCTCGATAAATACTGAGTCGTTTGTCGATTGCTTCAGGCGTGTCGTCAACTCGACCGCGAACCCTCAAACGCTCCAAAATTTCGTCACGCGGAACTTCCAGCACAATCACCAACTTTACATCTTTTTCCGTGATGTGAACGTGACTCAATCAGCCACTTAGCCTGCTCTAATTGCCTTGGATAGCCGTCCAAAATCACGCCATTAATATCCTTAGCTTTATTAAGAGCCTCGCCCATCAAACCGTTGATAGTTTCCATCGGCACCAGTTCGCCAGATTGCATACGATGAATCAATTCGCCATCGTGAGTATCGCGCAACAACTGTCCGGCACTAAGCCAACGCCAACCATGACGCGCCGCCAGAATCTGCCCCTGCACGCTCTTACCAGCACCGGCTGGCCCAAAAAATACAATCATTTTTCCTCCTATTTTGTGAGTTTTTCTTTAACAATTTTTGCCACCAACGCGCCATCCGCAGCATTGCCAGCCTTACTTTTTACCGCGCCAATAACTTGTCCCATTTTCTGAATTGAGACATCGTCCATACCCGCAATAACTTCTTCTACAATCTTTGAGATTTCCGCCTCGCCAAGTTGCTCTGGCAAAAATTCTCGTAAAATTTCCGCTTCTTTTTCTTCAGGTTCCGCCAACTCCGCACGGTCATTATTTCGATATAAATCCGCACTTTCGACACGCTTTTTCACTTCTCGAGCGACGACTTTTTCAATTTCAGCATCATCCAAGCCGTCTTCTCGCTTACCCAAAGAAACTTCTTCGTTTAGGATTGCTGCCTTTAGATTACGCAAAACATCACCACGAAAACGATCGCCGCTCAATAGAGCGGCTTTCATTTCACTAGTAATGCGCTCTTTTAGCGCAGACATTAACGCACCCCTAGGCGCATTTTTGCCGTTTTTTCAGCTCGTCGCTCGCGGCGAATAATAGCTTTTTTACGACGCTCGGTCTTTGAAATTGGTTTTTCAAAACGCATAACGCTCTTAGCGCGAGCCAAAACACCGCTTTGCAAAACCCTGCGGTTGAAACGACGAATGATATTTTCGTTCGCTTCCTTCTGATCTTTACGTGTTACTTGTACCATACTGCAAACATTATAACAGATAAGAAAGTATTTGCCAACTAGATTATCCCTTCACCTTCTTTGACGTGAGATTTAATACCTCACCATCAGGAGTAAACGTAATAGTATAAGTGGTCACATCAGCCCGTATATGCCTATTACAGTCAAATCTGTGTTCTGTAACAGGGATCTTGGCAGTATACGTACCATCATCATTTTCAGAAATTTTAACTTTGGCAAGGTCACAAGGAATATTTTCTGGCAAAGCCGAATCGCCAGGAACTTCTCCATTCGCATCACTGGATAAAGACAATTGAACGCCATTATTTATCTCATACATTACGTCCTTTAGGTAAATTAAGTGACCAGCAGCTGCTACTAAAGAACTCAAGCTAGAAGCTTCATTCAAATGTTCAGCGAATTCCTTATGTTTACCCGCTACGTCATCATACTCTTCTTTAAGATCCGCTAAGGCTTTGCCAGGCAGCTCCGAGCGTGTATCTTCGTGATAATTAGTCAGTAACTTTAGCGCTACCCTCCCCAGGCTAGTATGTGTATCTTTCTGATATATAATTTCCCCTCTGCCGCTATTAGAAAACTCCATATATACCAAACCTCCCAAAAAATTCTCCCACCCAAAAATATTAATACACTATAACAATACATCTACTCTACAAGTAATGCAACTATTACGTCTAAGCCAAATGTAATAATCGCCCTTCAACAGACCGCATTCCCTGCCATTCATTTACGGTCGGCTGAAACCAAGCAGACACTTCGTCGCCCACTTCACGGAAAAATTCTTCTGGCGCGTTAAACGCCAGCATCTGCAGCACAACGTCATTTTTATCACGCAAAGTCAATTTTTACATGTTGTCCATCCGCACCCATTCTCCTCACATTTAAAAACCGTCGCTTCAGTCATTTTCAATATAGGCTCGGCATTCCCATTGCCGAATGGCTCCATCTTTGCCAAATTATCAATCAGCTCCTCATTAATTTCCGAAAAATCGTCAATCTCAACGTCAGCTCTTGGCAACAAATATAATTCTTGATTTTTTAATTGCAGCGAATCATAAAACTCATTCACTCGTCGCCTAAAATCGTCAATTCTCTCAGTTGCCAACGTCACACCAGCCGCCGCTCCGTGACCACCACCTTTAATAATGATGTCGTCAGCTGCACGAACCGCGTCAGCCGCAGAAAAATCACCAAAACTTCGCGCCGAACCCGTAGCTTCATCACCACGCTCACCGATTATGAAAACTGGCTTTTTGTACTTCTCAACCAATTTCGACGCCACAATACCAATAACTCCGTGATTCCAATTTCCGCTATTCACCACCAAAACTCGATCATCGGTCATATTGTCCGCCTGCTGGCAAGCTTCGTCAAAAATCTCATCCTGAATACTACGGCGTTTGATATTTAATTCTTCCAATTTTTCACTAGCCTCCAACGCCTCCAGTCCATCACTTGCCGTCAGCATATCCAGAGCATATTGCGCCGTTTCCAGTCTACCCGCCGCATTCATTCGTGGACCCAAGCCAAATCCCAAATGCCTAGCATTAACCTTCTCCGGCTCAATTCCCGCCACCGACATCAATGCCTTCAGACCAGGACGCCTCTGCTTTTTCAAAACTTCCAAGCCCCAATAGACATTCGCCCTATTTTCATCCGCTAGTGTAACTATGTCGCAAACCGTTCCCAGCGCCACCAGATCCAATAGCCACTTCTCGTAACCATCTGGCAACCCGCCCAGTTCAGTTTGCAGAGCTTGCACCAATTTAAACGCCACGCCCGCACCACACAAATCGCGGAACGGATATTTATGACCAGGAAACTTCGGATTGACCGCGGCAACACTCGGCGGTGGAGTCTCAGCAACATTATGGTGATCAGTCACCACCGTATCAATTCCCAAACTCGATGCATATTCAATTTCCGCATGACATAAACTTCCCGTATCAACCGTGACAATCAAATCCGCGCCCATATTTCGCACCTTATCAACAGCACCCATCGTCATTCCGTAGCCCTCAACAAACCGATTCGGAATAAACGCACCAACTTCCTTAAAGCCAAACTTACCAAACGCGTCCAGTAAAATTGCCGTTGCGCTCAGTCCGTCAATATCATAATCGCCGTAAATAACAATTTTCTCACCCTCAGCGTGCGCCTTTTTCAGGCGGTCCACCGCTTTTCTCATATCTGGCAATAAAAACGGATCGTGCTTTACTGACGCGTAATTCGGATGCAAAAATTCCTCACGCGCCGCACGCGTAGTCAAGCCTCGAGCCGCTAAAATTTTCTCAAATAATGTCATTAGTCTTTATCAGCCATGCCGCGCTTTGATCGCGCTGAATATTGCTGAGATTTAATCACCATGCTTTGCAATTCCTTAAAAATTGGGAATTGTTTATTAGTGAAATACGTACGTGAGTTACCTTGCTTTTCACTCTGCAAAAATCCAACCTTTTCTAGTCGCTTCAATTCTCGTTGAATATTTCCAGGATCTTCCTTAATTAGCTTTGCCAATCCGCGAACATGTGTGTGAAAATCAGGATACTTAGCGTATACTACTACAATTTTTTTCGCCGCACCCTAGATGTAATAAAAACGTCTAACATAACCTCCCTAACGCATCTTTCTTAATTAAAGTTTATCACAATTTTACAACACCCGACAAGTTTTTTACTTCCAATTCAAAATAACCTGATTAATTTTCGCTATCATTTCCTCTTTGGACGGCAATGTATTGTCCTCATAATAATGATTTAATCCCATAAAATTCTCCTTCACGTCCAAAATATGCATTTCATCAACCGTCATATGCAATTTATCCACCGCCGCTACGCCACAAAACGGCACCGCAATCACCAACTTCTCAATCCGAACAGACTTCAGAAAACTTAAAGCCACATCCAAAACCGATAAATCATCACCAAAACCATCACTCGCCAAAATCACCACCCGATCCTTTAGCATATCCTTATCGATGATTCCGCCATCACCCAAAAGTCTATTCATTTTCTGATGAGCCTCGCGCTTTTTCTCTTCCAGATAACCGTGAAATTCACTAGTATATTCATTAATTTCACCGTCAGAAAATTGACTATTATACGTAAATTGCCCAGACTGCGACATCGCCCCGATGCTTAAACTTTCCCCAGGAATCTCAATCCCTTCGCTCAACAACATCATGAGGACACAGTGAAGCTTCACTGCAATTTGCTCACCAATCAACACGCCACCTTCACCAATTGCAACCACTGCGCAGTTTTCGTAGCGATACTTTTCCAGTACTTGATCAGCCAGAATTGCCCCAGCCTGCGAACGACTCTCAAAATACATATGCTTATTTTAGCATTTTTTTCGCGATATAATATGAACATGCATTACTATTTGGTTTCGCCAACAAGAATCGTTCGTGCCGACGCAAGTTCGTTTACGTATTCTTCAGAGGAAAGACTGCCGACCGGAATGATTGTTGCTATAGAAATCGGCAAAATCAATGCTATTGGTGTAGTTCTACAAGAAGTTCGCCAACCAGATTTTGAAGTCAAGCCAATTAGTAAAATCGTTGAAGAATATCCCTTGCCAATCGAACTCGTTCAGACTGCTATATGGATGAGTAAATATTACGCCACACACCAAGCAATCGTCTGGCAAACAATTTTACCTAGCGGATTATCCAAAAAACGTCGCTCAATTAGCCAGTCCACCTCAGTTAATCCAGCAGAAAATCGAACAAAAAATGTATTCACTGATGAGCAAAAAGCAGCCCTCCAGACCATCGAAAATCTCCATTCTGGAACGGCACTTTTACACGGCGTAACTGGCTCAGGAAAAACCCTAGTGTACATAGAAGCCGCAAAACAAACCTTAAAAGAAGAGCGATCGGCGATAATTTTAGTCCCCGAAATTGCCCTAACCTCGCAACTAGTTGCCGAATTTTCCGCTCATCTACCAAATGTCATAGTTACCCATTCCAAACAAACCGAAGCACAACGATATGCAATCTGGAAAAGGGTTATTAGCTCAAACGATCCGGTAGTAATCATCAGTCCACGATCTGCCCTTTTTGCGCCCGTGCAACAGCTTGGACTTGTGGTAATTGACGAGTGCCACGAACCGAGCTTCAAGCAGGAGCAGTCCCCTCGATATTCAGCCCTCCGCGTCGCCTCAGTTCTTACAAATCAACATCGCGGCAAACTAATTCTAGGTAGCGCCACTCCAGCAGTTGCCGACTATTACGTTGCAAAAAAATCAAACACGCCAATCATTACAATGACAAAACCAGCAAGACCAGACACTGTTCACCCCAACGTGACGCTGGTCGACATGACAAAGCGCAACAATTTTACTCAACATCAATTTCTCTCTGACCCACTCTTGAAATCTATAAACACAGCGTTATCAAAAAATGAGCAAGTCCTTATTTTTCACAATCGACGCGGCACAGCATCAATCACATTATGTGACAACTGCGGCTGGCAGGCTGGCTGCCCACGCTGTTTTATTCCGCTCACTCTGCACGCGGATAGTCATAAATTGTCATGCCACATTTGCGGTTTTACGACCAAAGTTCCTACTAACTGTCCTGAATGTAAAAACGCCGACATCATTCATAAAGGTATCGGAACTAAGCGAATTGAAGACGAATTACAGAGGTTATTCCCGAACAAAAAAATTGCTCGATTTGATAAAGACACCGATTTGAAAGCTACCGTGGACGAGCGTTATGATGAACTGAAAAATGGTGAAATAGATATAATTATCGGCACGCAAGTTATTGCTAAAGGACTAGATTTGCCACATTTAACAGTAGTCGGAGTCATTCAAGCCGATACCGGACTTTCTCTCCTGATTATTCATCAC
>BNJU01002314.1_pt1:112500-136075 | contig 136075 bp, 116 predicted proteins | sample 8539281 | NCBI WGS metagenome assembly BNJU01 (sample SAMD00202456, study PRJDB9452) | human saliva metagenome | isolation source: human saliva | place: Japan | reverse complement strand
GAAACTTGACCGATAAACTGAAAACTTCAGATTACTTCTTTGATGAACATAGATGCTGTTTGTTAGTGGAGTAAGTGGTAAATAAAAGGATAATGAGTGAGCCCTAAATGGTGTGTCGCTCGTATCCATTCCTATAAGGATAGATATTCTTAGTATGTGTCAGCGATAATGTGCAGTGTATTAGGAATACCTATCCTTATTGTTTTTATTGCTGTCCGATAAGAAAATGATGCTATTCTCTTTCATGTAAATGGTCTTTTCTAAAAGAATATCGTATATACTTTGGGAAAGCTAATAAGAAGTTGACTCTATTCCAATCATATTTTACAATCTGTTTAGCGCTCAACACCATTGGTGCTTACCAACAGCACGACATGTGCTGGGTATCAACACATCGGCTAAAGATGAGAGGTAAGAGGCATTAAGGTCATAACAATGAAGGTAGTAAGATGCTAATACGTAAGTAGTTTGAGAATAAACACTCAATTCTCAAGTGCTGAGAGTTTCTTTTTATGCTTGTTTCTTTTCCCTTTTTCGTTTTTCTAAGTGTGCTTTTTTTATTCAAAAAGGGCTGAATATCGTAAAGAAATTCAGCCCTATAGCATTTTACAAAACTCTGTTAAAAAACAGAACTAAGTCATATGATAATGAAGTTAGTCCTTTGAGTCTACATTCCACGTGCTTCCCCATTCAAACTTTGGATTCTCTTCTTCCTCTTCAAAGACGAATCTTTGCTGTTTGCTATCAGCATGATCATCCTGCGAAGAATCGAGAAGTGGACACTCTATCTGGGTTTCAAACACCGTTATAGTTGGTCTATTATATATCTTTTCAGTTCCATGTGATTCAATTTTAGTAAACGATTACTTTCTTATTATTTACCAAGTAGATACCTGCTGGTAGTGTATAGGTAACGCTCTCACCAGCTTGGAGTGTAGTGTTCACATGACTGTGACCCGCTGCACTTACTACACGCACAGTTGTAGTAGTTCCTGTAGCTACAGTAATTTGCCCCTTCTCAACAGTTATTTGCAGACCATCAGCCTGTGTAATACCATTGATATCCGTAGTATTATTTTCGATGTCGTTCCATGAAACTACAAATGAATTGAACATCTTAGCAGGTGCTGCTGCACGACCATCGAACTCGTAAACGGCACGGAATGGGTAGATATATAAGTTAGGGTCGCGCAAGTTGCGTAGTGCTACATATTTATTGCGTGAGAAGTAGAATACATTGCCGTTGGTAGCACGTGGAAGAGCAGTACCGCTATAGCTGTACTTACTTGTAAAGTTGGTTGCGTTTCCTTGTAGTAGGTTGGTGACAGTCTTACCATTCACGAGTCCATCTTGCTTTACACTCTTCTCGATGAGTGCACCTTTCTCTACAGCAACAAATGAGATATTACCACTACCATATGCCTCACTATTGGTTACATAATAAGGGGTGTTAGCCTCACTCTTGCCTGATGTTATCTTCTTGAACTGCTGTGTAGCCTGATAGTCTCTACCTGAAGCTACCTGTACACCATCATACTGCAAACCATTCGCCTTCATCTCACTGAGTGTAAACTCGAAGTCGGTTGTACCTGCTGGGTTTGTATGCTTACCATCAGCATCGAGTGTGAGTGCGTAAGGTAGTACAACACTGTTATAGATGGTTCTACCACGTGTTACATTTGTGTTCTCACGTGTGAACTGTGCGTACTTATCAGCATCAAGCTGAATATTAAAATGGAGCGAAGAATGGATTCTTATCAGTTAAAAATAACATTACCCTTTCCTATGAATGTATCCTGTAGAACCCCTTTACCTTGATGGCGGTATTGGTATTCGCTGCATAGTTTGTTGCACGATAAGGTAGATAGATAAGAGCGTTCTTTGCCAACTTGTTACGCAAGTCTTCGACGGTCTTTTCATTGACAGAAGTCTCTGGCTTAACAACGGAGAAGAGGCTTGAACCATCTACATAGAGTACCTGTGAGAGACTCTGTGGTGCCCCAGCTTCGTGATTATTGATAGAAGCCTGCATAGCATCATGAATCATATTGATGGTTAGATAACCTGATGTCTCATCCTTTGAGAGCAAGTCAGCATAGTCATAGCCTGACTCGGTGGTAGTAATCTTTGCACCTACCATTACCTCGCTGTGGTCCTTGTTAGCGTTGTCCTTATAGTAGTTGGTAGTGTTATATACCTTCTCCCATGCTACCTTTGGTGTGTAATCAGCCATCTGAAGCTTAATCTTGGTGTCATAGTAAGCATGAGCACGGTGTACCTCTGCTGTTGTTGGTGCGATATTGTAACGTGTTTCATCAGCAGCAAAGAGATACATGGTCTTTGTTTCCAAGTCTTCTACTACTGTCTTCTGCTCATTGAAGACACCATTTGCGGTGGTATGTGTGATGTTTCCATTCTTATTTATTGTCACATCATCGCTGCTATTTGTGTAAGCAGACATATTAAAGTCCTGCTCATAGAGATAAGAACCTTCCGTACTCTCGTTCGTGTTATAGAGTTCAGCAGCATTGTTGAACTTGAATGGAATGTTACCAACCTTAGCTGTTGTAATCTTAGACTTATAGTCGTAGTTCATAACATCTGCCTTATGGTCATAGAGCTTTCCATCTATAAGGGTGTTATAAGGTGAACCAACAAGGTTGTAACGGCTGTAACCATTCTTAGCAAGTGTACCATAAGTGTCATCTGCATAGTCTGACTTAGCCTCACGGAACTCGAAATGTGCCTTGTTAGATGCAACAAAACCCTTTGGAACCTTATAAATAAACTCTTCACCACCAAGTTTAAAGTCGGTAGAACCAAATCGACGAGTTACCTCCTCACCATTATCACCCTTGCAGACAGCATCTACTTCGGCAAGATATGGGTTGAGTGGCTGTAGCTTCAGCTTAATCTGAAGGAGCGCAGTTGGGTTATCTCCATTTACACTCTCCACCTTAAACTTGATTGCATCGTTGTTAAGATCTGTCAAGCTGATAGTTTGATTCTTATTTGTTGCATTGATATTGGCTGTTGCAAGAACGTTATCACCTGTCTTGTCATACACTGTCAGCTTATAATTCTTTGGTGTGAAAGGATTGTTTACAGGGGTTCTATTGACAGAAGGCAATTCCGTGGGATTATTCCAAAATATAAATCTATAGTTTGAATCATTCGTTCCGCGTAAATAAAGTTTTTGTATAGGGCCACCTTCATTGGGCTTTGTATAAACATATAAGCCTACTTCGTCGAAAAGCCCACTTCATTCCATAATGGATATCATTACCATCTGAAGAGGTACGAACTCTAACAACATATCGTTCAGAATTATTATAATACCATGAGAGGAAGTATTTTACTCCACCATAGAGATAGTATATCTTACCATCCTCATCCATGTGCCAAACGATATTACTGTTTGCTGTATTCCATTGTCCATCTGTACCAAGATAATACTTTGTACCATCAGGATATTGACTCCAGAGTTTGAATCCACCAGTGTTTGTACTGGTTTTTCCATAATCAGCAATTACCTCCGCACCCACAATACGATAGGCAATTGGGGCTGTTCTATTGCCTTGCGCTGGTTTAATCTTGATGTTTGTAGGTACTTCAACATAATGTACACCTTCTTGAACTCCATACCAGTACTTATTATTATACCCTATGTAAGAGATCGTTTTATTTCCTTTTGTAGCATCCCATGTACCATTGCTCACGGCACCTTCATTATATAACAAGGCTGAAGCATTGATGTCTTCTAATTGATTAGCATCATATGCGTAGAAAAGTCTTACCTTCTTTGACACGTCTTGTGATTGCTCCGAGGTCTACCCTTACCTACATTAAAGGCACTTTCAGTAAGACTTACTTTATTAGTAGTATTACCTATTGGATTTAATGGAATTTCAAAAGTTTCATTAGCTGCAAACTTTATCTCAATGTGCTTTATACGAAGTACACCCACATGATGCTTGTTTATGTTTCCTGCAAAAGCAAAGAAGATACGATTACCCATATCGTCTGCGGTGCGGGTCATCGTAAACTCTTGACCAACACTGTTTGTCGGGATGGTTATCTCAGTACCAGGAACAAAGGTAGGTATATTTAAGTTAGTTCCAGTAAGTATATTCTCGCGCTTTACCTCGCCTACTTTCCAATCTTGTAAACGTTCTAACGAGTTAGCTCCCCAAAGGCTCCAAGACCTTCTTATCACGCGCTTTGTCCAAGTCATTCTTAAACACAATGGTATAGCTCTTGATGCGATATCCGCGTGGAAGAGCGATACATGCATACTCAGGGAAGTCGAGTGTAGCAAGGAGAAGATTACCTTCATACTCCTTCAAACCACCAGAGAGCTTTGTCATCACGTCGTTTGATGTAAATTCAGGACTACCAGATACGGTGAATGTTAGCGGTAATTGGTTATGAACCCAATAAGAGCCATAACCAGCAACGTATCCACGCTCGATTAGATTTGTGGTTTTACCCGAAATAAGATGTCCCGATTTCGGGCTTATTGTTACGTTTTTGAGCAGTAACATGTGTGCTGAAAAAGCACACAAAAACCAAAAAGCATACAAAGTCTGTAAGTGAACTTTTGGTTACACTTTCTAATAATGTTAAACATGTTCTTTGTAAATTTATTTTTCTTTAGTTGATATTTTTAGCCATTGATACCTGCTATTTTATAGCAAAAGTGTCCTTTTCTATGAATCCTCTGATTCTGAATTTTAGTTATATTCATATAGAAAATAGTGGCCTTTATTGTTAATTTGTGAATGCAAAGTTAACGTTTATTTTTATAAATATGCAAATAAACTATGTGTAAATATGAAATTATTTTTATTTTACAGGCTGTTAGCGGTAGTTTTGTAAGACTTTTTAAAAAGTGTTATTAAATGTAGTGATATAGAGGATAATACATTTTAAAAAGATGGATTAATCATATAATTTTTATATTGAAAGTTTTATACATATCAATCTTTTTCTGATGTTTGTTATAGTCTAATTTTCAGTTCATTATGCTTTTGAATAAACTTGCAATCTATGTATTCTTACTTCTGTTCTTTTGCATGAATTAGTCTTCTTGTTTTTGTGATATTATTAGTTAGAGTTTTGAGCATGATGTTTAAAAAATATAATTTATCTCTTACAATTGTTTTTCTTTTTCCGTTTTTGTATAGCTAATACTGGGTGTTAAGTACTATTTTTTCAGTATTGGCAATATTTTTCTCTCCTAATAGTTGCTTTTTCATCTTATTTATATTAGGTTGTTTTGCAAAGCTATAAACCATCTAAAGTATTGTAGTTTATCGTCCGCATCATTGGTGTTAAGCCTTCGCACAATATGTGTTGGGCATCCGCACAATATGTGCGGAGCCTTCGGACGATGATAAGAAGTCATATAAATGTTCTTATGTTACAATCTTCTTGTAACAAAGCAAGTCTTTCAAAAATTTTCTGTCACTTAAGAATGTTTTGCAGTATGTATAAGTGAAATGTATATGTGAAATGAAATTCAGAAAGGGCTCTTGTCTTAGGAATAAAGTTGTTTACTGGTCGTGCACTTGCAGTGCGTTTCCAGTATTATGGATGATGATATTTTTGCTGATATTCATCTCTTTATCGTGTTATAGTCAGCGTAATATCTCCCTTCCTGTTATCTCCTTCCACAATGACGACAAGCTTGCCGTGGAAGAGTTTCATATGTGGTTCGGTGAATGACTGCAATGAAGTTGGATCACCATTGCATACGGCTTTGAAATGACCGGCACCTGACACGGTGAAGAAGAGTTCGTTGTCAGCATCGGGAACGGGATTACCCTGCTCGTCAAGCATTGTAACGGTGATGTAAACAAGGTTGGCACCAGGGATATTACAGGTAGATTTGTCGGCTTCAAGCAGTAGCTTATGGGGTTCCCCTGCAGTGAACACAGAAATGGAATCAACCGTTTTGCCCTGCTCATCAAATGCCACAACCTTCAGTTCTCCAGGCTCATAGACAACGTTATCCCACATCATTCGATAGCGTTTAGCACGTTGTTTAGCTTCTTCTGGCGTTGCGGCTTTTCCTGTAGCAGCCTCACCCTGTACCTCTTTTCCAGCTTTTCTGCGTCGTCCCTGCGACTTTCCATTGACGAATAGTTCCGTCTCCGGATAGCTTGAGTAGCAGAAGACAGGTGTCACCTGTCCCCTCACGTCCGTTCCATGTCCAGTGGGGGAGGAGGTGAAGCGTTGGTTCTTTCTTGTTCCAGACCGACCGGTAGAGGTAGTATCGGTCCTTAGGTAGTCCTGCGAGATCGCAAGTACCGAAGTAGCTGCTACGGCTGGGCCAGTATTCATCGTAGGGAGTCGGCTCTCCAAGGTAGTCTGTTCCAGTCCATATAAACTGTCCAATGGTATAAGGGAGGTCCTCCATAGCGATGAAGTCTTCTTCCGGTAGGTTGCTCCATGAACACCATTGTGTGTCGTAGCTTGAGACCTGTCCGTCGCTGTCAGCCTCTGCTACGCCCCAGCGTACAGGGAATTTGTATACTCCACGGCTTGAGACTGTTGAGGCTGTCTCAGTCCCTAAGAGAAAGCCTGCGGGCAGTTGTGCTATGTTGCGGTTGTATTTATAAACACGATAGTTGAATCCCGGTACATCCATCACCTGTGCAAAGCCCGATTTCAAGGCTGCTTCCGCTTGGTCCATACCCTGTGTAACAGGACGAGAAGGGTCTAAGCGGTGGCAGATAGCCTGTAGTCTTTCGGCAATCTGACGTCCTTCTTCGCTCCATTGTTCGGGTATTTCGTTTCCGATGCTCCACATCACGATACTGGGATGGTTGCGGTGATGTCTTACGAGGTTCTCCATATCCTTGTCAGACCAGTCCTTAAAGAATCGTGCATAGCCGTTCTTGCACTTAGGATAGAGCCACATATCAAAGCTTTCAGCCATTACCATCATTCCTAAAGAGTCACAAAGGTTTACGAAGAGTTCTGAAGGCATATTGTGAGCGGTGCGTATGGCGTCTGCACCCATATCCTTCATCTGTTTTATCTGTCGTATCAGTGCGGCTTTATTTTCGGCAGCTCCGAGTGGTCCGAGGTCGTGATGTAGGCATACACCTTGTATTTTTCTGCTGACACCATTAAGCTGAAAGCCCTTTTCCTTTGAGACGGAAACCGTGCGGATAGCAGTCTCCGTGGTGTAAAGGAGAGACAAACTACCCTTGTTTCGGGTGTAGATACCAAAGTGAATGAGGGCAGGCTGCTCAGGAGTCCATACGCTGTATTTACCTTTCTTCCAGTTCATTTCGGCATGGGCAATGCCAGTGAGCGGGTCAAGAGTAAGTGGAGTCTGTTCCATTGGTCCGTCCTTGCTTTCGTAGGCAATAGCTATCAGTTTCTCTTTACCGTCCCATCCGTCAATCTTTGCATCGACGGAAAGTGTGGCACCCTCCTCATCAAGGCGTGTTGTACGTATATAGATATCCCACGGATCGATATGCAATCGAGGCATAAGGACGAGTTTTACAGGGCGGAAAAGTCCCGCTCCAGGATACCATCGAGAGCTTTCTTCACGATTGTTGAGGTGAACAATTATCGTGTTTTCGCCTTCCTTTAGATATTCCGTAGCATCAATACGAAAGGCGTTATAGCCGTATGCCCACCTTCCTGCTTCCTTTCCGTTGATGTAAACGATGGGTTCTGACATCGCACCATCAAAGTAAAGATAAGCGCGAGAATATCTCTGGCGCTTCTTCATAGTCAGTTTATGGCTGTACCATCCTTCGCCTATCCACGGTAATGCACCACTGCGACCGCTCTTTTCAGTAGCCTGTTTCTCCCCATTCTGTGTGATAGCCACTCGCTGCAAGTCCCATTTCTTATCGAAGGGGCCGCTGATAGCCCAGTCATGGGGAATATTCACGGTCTGCCAATGTAGACTATCACGTGAGAACTGCCAAGTACGAAGTTCTGTTACTTGGTTCATTGCCCAGTTGAGTGTGGTATGACAAATTAACAGCAGGGTGATGAATATTCTTGTTTTCATTGTTAAAAAGTGTGTTTGTTTAGCATAATCCAATCAAGTTCCGTACTCTCTTGGAATGTTGTCGGTTGTGTCTTTGATAATTACCAACGTCTGGTAATATATGAGCATATATTATTTTGTTTCTTAGATTGATTACAAAAAGTATATATATCCACTTATAAGGTGTATCTTTTTATTTTTACAGGAAAAAACCGTTCTTTTTCTAAGGGTTATGGAGGTGAATGAGACAGGGGAATAGTGCTATGTACAAAGCGGTGTTTCTTTCATGATAGGGAAGCAGTTTGGTATAAACAGCATATCAAAACGCTCATTGTTTCCTGCTGTTGAAATATCTGTTTTGTAAGAATAAAATCAATTGTGGAAAATAAAAGACGCTTAATAGCGTTGCACCTAAGCCTTAATTGGCGTGCAACTAAAGGCTTAATTGAAAGGCTTAAAGGGCGTTAGTTGGAACGCTATTAAGCACCGATAATTTTATGGTTTTGTAATCAGTTGATAGTCTGATGGTTGCTTGTTTGTGTTTTTGCGGTGTTTTTTTATGATTTAAAGAAGGTTTTTCAATACTTTATGTAAATATATTTCATAGTTTTGACTCGTTTGAGAACTGTATCTTTCGATGTAAGGTCTGTTGTCTCACCACTTGAGTTGTTGATGGACTGTAAGTAATGCTGTGTTAAATTATAGGGATGCACGAAGCCATGCATCCCTATTTCGTATTTTCTTATCTATAAAGAACAAAAGTCAGAGGACCATTCTCCAGTACCCCATTATTAAAGCGAAAAGCTCCTATTCCTTCATACGGTTTACCCGTCTTTTCATCAATAATCACGAAGCCTCCGAACTGCCTGTCATAATAATATCGTCCATGCGCTCTCAGGTCGTCATAATTGTCTATTACTCCCGTATGCCTGTTCACGTGAGCATAGGTAGCATATCCGTTATGAAAACTTATTTGCTCAATAGTAGTATTGCGATTTGTTAAATAATTATCTACCATACGCCAAATAGTATTATCTACGTTTGGTGTAACAAATTCATCGTCTTTAGCACATGAGCTAAAAGAAATTGATAAGACAAATAGGCATAATGCAATAACACATGGTTTCTGCATCTTGGATAAAAGTAATTTCATAATTGTCATATTTAAATTATTTTTTAATTAAACTACCTTTTACAGGCATAATACACATGTCGAAACATCCAAAAAGCTCTGTTGTAAGATAGGCTTTGTTCCCCTCAATGCGTTCTATAGGACTTGGACTGAAGAAATGATAGCTACGATTACCTGTTAAGATTTCATTATCAGCAACATCTATTTGTACACGTTCTGTTAACTGTACTGTATGTTGTTTTTCCCAATCTGATGAGAGTTTGATAGAAGGATTACCATTTCCATCCTTAGAAATTGGTATTGTAACTGAACCTTCTACTCCTGTTTTTAAACGAGTCATATAAGTATCATCTTTACGCTTCTCATTTACATTCTTAGCATTTGTTCCTAATACGGAAACATAAATAGAACGTTGTAATGTTTGATCAAATGGATTCCAAGATTCAAAACGAAGATCCGTATTTATATAGTGTGGATAAATCCACTTAGAGCGTAATTCCTTAACATCAATACGGTACCAAGAATGACTTGCTCTAAATGCAGTTTTATGCTTTCTACGCACATGTATTGTTGCAGTAAATAAATCCTTTGGGCTGAGAGAGATTGGTGTCACAGTCTTGCTTGTTCCTGTTACAACAGTAATGTGGAATGTAAAATGACCTTCGGTCCATAAACGGTTAAAAACTTCGTTATAATCAGGATCCCTTCCCCTGTCGTAGTATTCTCCATCCTTGACATACGGACTCAAATAGACGCCAGGGGCAGCTTTTTGTTCCTTGTGGCGGCTTAACCAGTAATAATGTGCCGGATTGAGTTTCATTCTAAACACAATATCTTTAACAGAGAGATCCAATTCACGTTTTTGAGTGTTGAAATCATTGAGTTGATTTAACTGATAGACCATTTTGGTTCTAAGCACACCATTTCCACTACCTACCTGCTTGAAAGCCTCTAAGGTTTCTTTCGGGAGATATGTGGTATCAAGTGTATTTTTAGTTGCATCAAATCTCTCTTCATATTTTTCATACATATCACCATAATAGTAAGACCTATTACGTGTCAAAGGGTTATATGTATGGGTCTTTGCTGGATTGTAGCCATCATCTACAAAAGTATAACTTGCTTCACTTGTAGCACGTGTTATTCCATCTTTTAATTTCATTCTATGACTTTCACCTACGACAAATGTGTGAAATAAAGGTAACATACCACGTGTTTCCTCTGAGACAGAATCTGTAACACTGCCATCAACATAGAATTTACCATTGTAATACACTGGCGTATTACAATCTTGGGTATTTAAATGATTTACAGATAAACTGTCGTCAAATAGAGACAAATCGGGGACAAAAACATTTAAGAGTGGTGCAGACTTTTCTATCTGAGCAAGCTCTTTGTCATTCTTTGTGTACTTTTGCAAGATTTCAGCAAAAGTTTTTCCGTCTGTTACCGTTCGATTCTTTGCTAAAGGATAAAAAATGTTATAATCATTATCATTTTGTTCAAGTGCAACTTTCTTTAAGAATCCACGTAATTGTGGCTCTGCATAGGTTGCTTTTGAAAGGATTTGTGCAAAAAGAAGTTCTGCATTTTTCTTAGTTAATTGACTTTTGTCAGTGACTTCGCTTTGGCTTTGTAAGCTGCCATCTTGTAAACTTTCTTTTTGACAAGCACTAACTAAAATAGTTAGAGCAATAGTGCATGATACTAAAAAAATTTGTTCATAAATGTTTTTTTAAAAAAATAAATTGCTTGCAAAGGTAAACATTTTTTTAACCTACAATACGTTTTTATTAATTTTACAGAAATGAATAAAGTATCAATTGTTATAGAGTTTCATTATATGGAACAACGATGTCTTTAGTAAACAGTATATCAATGAACTCATTGTTTTGACATGGGAAAGGCTGAAACGTGCGAATGTATGCAATTAGGGGATATACAGCCTGTGGTACAAACGGCAGCAGGAGTGCCTTTTAATACTTAAACGAACTGCCTCCTAAGAACTCTCTCAGTAGGGAGGTTGGAGGGAGATTACGGAAAGGTAGTGGTGCAAAATACTTGAGGAACTTGCGCAGACGATAGGCTTCAGCATATTCCTCACAGTTCTCTGGCACTTGTTCCAATACCTCTTCCGCCTGCGGTTTGATGACGGCAAGCTCAAAGAGAAGGGCAGTGTTGAACATTACATCAGCCTGCTCTTGATAAGGGAAAATCCACTTGTTCTCACCAGCACGTACACTTGGCCAGCGGTGGATTGTTTCTTGTGCAGAACAACCACGATACTTGTAATCGCGAACAATACGACGAAGCAGTCGGTTGTCGGTTGTTGGGATATAGTTATGGTCGTCTAACAGGATTGTAGTGAGGGCAGATGCGTAGATTTTAAACTTCTTGTCGTCTGCAATCTGCTCTGTCAGTGCAGGGTTGAGCGCATGAATACCTTCTACAAGTAGTATGTTATTCTCTCCAAGATGCAGTTTTTTACCGCTCTTTTCACTCATTCCAGTTTGGAAATTATACTTTGGTAATTCCACCTCTTCACCACGGAAAAGTGCATTAAACTGCTCATTGATAAGTGGAATATTCAGTGCATAGATACTCTCGTAATCAAGTTCTCCGTTCTCATCTTTTGGTGTTTCAGTCCTGTTAACGAAGTAGTCATCTAAGGAAATCTGTACTGGTTTCACACCACTTGCTAATAGTTGGACAGAAAGACGTTTACAGAATGTTGTCTTACCACTCGAAGATGGACCAGCTATGAGTACTACCTTTATCTCTTTTCGTGCAGCAATCGTATCGGCAATCTGCGATATCTTCTTTTCTTGCAGAGCCTCACTGACATTAATAAGGTCGGTTGCCAGTCCATTCTTTACCGCTTCATTGAAGTCGCCCACCGTCTTAATGCCTAAGATACTCTGCCATCTATGATGCTCTTTGAACACCTCGAACATCTTATCTTGGCGTATCAATTCACCTAATTTAGAAGGGTCTTGTGTCGAAGGAATGCGCAAGAGGACTCCATCAAAGTAAGGCTCCAACCCAAAGAGATGAAGTTGACTCGTGTTGGTAAGCATCGAGCCATAGTAATAATCCTTATAATCGTCAAGCACATAATAGACACAATAAAGGCTACCGCTGCTTTTAAGGAGTTTAGCCTTTTGAATGTCACCTAATTCAGTGAACATCTTTACAGCCTCCTCGGTTGTTGTTTCGTAACGCTGGATAGGCATCTTAGCGTCGATAATCTCCTGCATTCGTGTACGGATACGGTCAACATCCTCTGTTGTAATCTCATGTCCGAGCTTTAAGTTACAGTAGTAACCATTTGAAACAGGGATGTCTATGACCACAGAACTGGTTGGATAGAGGTCGTGAACAGCCTTGCAAAGTACTAAGAAGAGCGAGCGGGTGTAAGTGCGAATACCTGATGGAGTAAGCAAATCGAGGAACTCTACATCCTTATTATGATAGACACGATAATGGAGTCCTTCCACCTTATTGTTTACTTTCGCACTCACTGGTCCATAAGGCATTTGAAGATTAATTTCTTTATAAATGTCAGAAAGTGTACTTCCAATTGGGACTTCTTGAGTTTTTTTATTATTTTTGCAACGGATATGCAGTACTTGTCTCATAATCATTGATGGTTAAAATTATGTCAGGGAACAATATTGTCCTTTGGTAAATAGGATTGTAAAGTTAGGGAAAGTTTTGCAAATATCCAAGAAACAGACATCACAAATTAAGTTATTATATGTCGATTTGGATTTTCTTTAAGCTCATTGGTGCATTAGCTTTGCTGATGTTCGGTATGAAAGCAATGAGTGAGGCACTGCAGAAAATGGCAGGTCCGCAGTTGCGCCACATCCTTGGTGCAATGACTACTAATCGTTTTACGGGTATTCTTACGGGTACATTCATCACAGCAGCCGTACAGTCGTCAACTGCAACTACTGTAATGACAGTCAGTTTTGTGAATGCTGGATTGCTGACATTGGTGCAAGCCATCTCTGTTATCATGGGAGCGAACATTGGAACGACGCTGACGGCATGGATTATGTCGGCTGGCTTCTCGTTTAACATTACTGATTTTGTATGGCCAGCCTTCTTTATTGGTATCGTACTGATCTACTCTAAGAGGCGTAAACTCATTGGTGACTTCCTCTTTGGTATCTCATTTATGTTCTTGGGATTGGGAACCTTACGTCAGACAGGTATCGATATGGACCTTGCGCACAATCAGGCTGTACTCGATTTCTTTAGTAACTTCGACCCACAAAGCTTCATCACAACTATCGTTTTCCTACTTATTGGTAGTGTGCTGACCATGTGTGTGCAGAGTTCTGCAGCCATCATGGCTATCACGATGATTCTTTGTTCAACGGGAGTATTGCCTATTTATCAGGGTATTGCACTCGTAATGGGTGAAAATATCGGTACAACTGTAACCTCAAACCTTGCTGCTTTGACAGCAAACACGCAGGCTCGCCGAGCTGCTATGGCTCACATGGTATTCAATGTCTTCGGTGTTCTCTGGGTATTATGTGTTTTCCATCCTTTTATCAATATGATTTGCGACTGGGTGGGCTATGATGTAACGATGCCAAAGGGCGCCCCTGGCTTTGCTGCCAATGCTGCCAAACTAAGTTTTGTGCTTGCTGCTTTCCATACCACATTCAACCTTGCCAACACAGCTATCCTCGTTGGACCAATCAAGTATTTAGAGAAGCTTGTCTGCATTATTATCAAACCAAAGGCAAACAAGGACGAAGACGAGTTCCGTCTGCACTTTATTCAGGCTGGTATCATGAAGACTCCAGAGCTTTCTGTGCTTGAGGCTTCAAAGGAGATAAAGTCGTTTGCTGAGCGTATTCAGCGTATGTTCGGTATGGTTCGTGAGTTACTTGGCGAGAAAGATACGGATAAATTCACCAAACTCTATAGTCGTATTGAGAAGTATGAAGGTATTTCTGATAATATGGAGATAGAAATAGCGAAGTATCTCGACCAAGTTTCTAATGCTCATCTGAGTGATGAAACGAAGGAAAAGGTGCGCTCTATGCTTCGTGAAATCTCTGAGTTGGAGAGTATCGGAGATGCTTGTTATAACATTGCTCGTACTTGCAGCCGTCTTATCAATAGTAAGGAAGACTTCACACAGGAGCAGTATGACCACATGCACCAGATGTTTGAGCTGACAGACGATGCTCTGACACAGATGAATCGTATCCTTGTTGGTCACCGTCAGGACAACGATGTGAACCGTTCGTTCAATATTGAGACCGAGATTAACAACTACCGCAACCAGTTACGCTCGCAGAATATCAACGATGTGAACGACCATAAGTACACCTATGCAGTAGGAACAATGTACATGGACATCATTCAGGAGTGCGAGAAATTAGGCGACTATGTAGTCAATGTTGTTGAGGCTCGTATGGGTGTTCGCCAGCAAGACGCATAAAATTTTGAGTATGATTAAACAAGATAAAGGCAGGGGCATCAATGTGTGTCCTTGCCTTTACTATATCATGATTTCCATCTCTTGAATGCTTATAGTATCACCACTTGACGGGTTCTAACATTCGGTTGCACTTTCATTAACCACATAGAGCAGTTCATTTAATCTTCAACACATTTGGTGTTCGCCATTCGCACAACATGTGTTCACCATCAACACAACATGTGCGGAGCGTCCGCACGATAACTATTAGGGACCGAAAGACCAGTTAAGGACATCATTGCCGATTTCGATAAGCCATTAACTCCTCACAACTCAAAGCATAGAGATAGGAACTCCATGTGTATTCTTTGTTTCGTCAATGACAAAGATACTATGTAGACTTCCTATACAATTAATCGTACCAAGCGTGTTGAGCATGAATTGTTGATAGCTTTTCATGTCACGCGCATAGACTTTAATAAGGAAAATCGTAGTCACCACTGGTGTTATAACACTCTGTTATTTCCTCAAGATTCTGCACAACGTCCATAAACTCTTGTATGAGTTCTTGAGAGTGTTGTTTCAGTCTGATATTACATAATACCATAATACCATTGCCAACCTTATGAGGATTCACAACCGCCATATATCTTTCTATATAGCCATCACGCTCCAATCGCTTCTGTCGCTCAAACGTGGGAGAGGTTGAAAGGTGGAGTTTTGCAGCTAATTCTTTTTACCGTAAGATCAGAGTTGCGCTGTAGAATACGTAGGATTTTTACGGTCGGTTTCATCTAAAGTCTCATTGTTATTCATTTCGATATATTTTTGTATTTTGCAGAATATTATTCTGCTGTTTGTTGCAAAATATGGGGCAAAAGATAGTATATTTTTTTCCGAATTATACAGTAAATTTTTGATAGTAAATGGTTTTGTTATAACTTTGCAATCGTATTCGAAAAAGAAAATAATAAAAGATAGAAAAATATGAGTAGCATAAGAACAAACGCACCATATCGTGCAGACATCGTAGGTAGTTTCCTCCGCCCAGCAGAATTGAAAGATGCAAGAAAGAAATTTGTTGCAGGTGAAATAAGTAAAGACGAATTAACAAAGATAGAAGATCGGTTGATAACCGACCTTATTGCCAAGCAGAAGGCACATGGCTTGAAAGTAATTACGGATGGAGAGTTTCGTAGAAGTTACTGGCATCTTGATTTCATGTGGGGTTTCAATGGAATAGAGGAAATTGAACTTGAACATGGTTATCAGTTCCATGGAGAGGAGACGACACCTGGCTCTATTCGTATCGTTGGACGTATCAGTGGAGAGAATCACCCCTTTGTAGAGCATTTCAAGTTTGTTAAACAGTTTGAAGAGGAGGGGATTATTGCACGTCAGACACTCCCTGCTCCGGCACAGTTGTTCGCAGAATGTTTCCGTGGTGATAACACTAAGGATACTGAAAAAGTATATCCAGACGTAAATGAGTTAATTCATGACATAGCCGCAGCATATAGAACAGTAATTGCAGACCTATATGCAGCAGGGTGTAGAAATATTCAATTTGATGATTGTACATGGGGTATGGTTGTTGATAAGGACTATTGGAAGGCGCATGGTGGTGACAAGGAAACGATTGAGGAACTTGCTACTAAGTATCTAACGATTAATAATTTGGCTCTTGAAGGTAGACCAAAGGATATCGCTTTCACTACTCATATTTGTCGAGGAAACTATCATTCTACTTATGCAGCACAAGGACCTTATGATCCTGTAGCTCCATTCGTATTTGCACAAGAGAATGTTGATGCGTTCTATTTAGAATATGATGATGAACGTTCGGGAGGTTTTGAACCGCTGAAGTATATTCCTAATGGTAAGAAGGTAGTATTGGGACTTATCACAAGTAAGCATGCTGAACTTGAAGAGCCCTCAAAGATTATCGCGCGTATAAAAGAGGCTGAAAAATATATATCACTTGATAACCTCTGTTTGAGTCCACAATGTGGCTTTGCTTCTTGTGAAATTGGTAACAAACTGACAGAAGAAGAGCAATGGGCTAAAATAGACCTTGTACAGAAAATAGCTGCTGAAGTTTGGGCGTAATCCTATCTTCGTAACTAATAGGCATTAAGTAATAAACAAGTAAATGTATGAAAAGAAATCTTGAAACGATATGTATTCATGGCGGCTGGCAACCTAAGAAAGGTGAACCGCAGCAGCTACCCATTTATCAGAGTACAACTTTTAGATATGAGACCAGTGAACAAATGGCACGTTTGTTTGACTTGGAGGATAGTGGTTATTTCTATACTCGTCTGGCAAACCCTACCAATGATGCTGTAGCCAAGAAGATTGCAGCCCTTGAAGGTGGCGTTGGTGCTGTACTGACTTCTTCGGGTCAGGCTGCTAACTTCTATGCTATCATTAATATTTGTGGAGCAGGCGACCATTTAGTGACTTCCAACACAATCTATGGCGGAACGTATAATCTTTTCGGTGTAACACTGAAGAAGTTGGGCATTGAGTGTACTTTCATTGATCCTGAGTGGGATGATGAAAAGATTGAGGCAGCCTTTCAACCAAATACAAAATGTTTCTTTGGTGAGACAATCTCTAACCCAGGAGGTAAGGTGTTTGACATCGAACGCTTTGCAGGAATAGCTCATAAGCATGGTGTACCACTGATAGTTGACAATACATTTGCTACACCAATCAACTGTCGTCCTTTTGAGTGGGGTTGTGATATCGTCACTCATTCTACGACAAAGTATATGGATGGACATGCCTCACAGGTTGGGGGTGTGGTTGTTGATTCGGGTAACTTTGATTGGGAAGCATATAGTGAGAAGTTCCAAGGATTGACCACTCCTGATGAGAGTTATCATGGACTTGTTTATACGAAGTCGTTTGGTAAATTGGCATATATAACGAAGCTCGTTACTCAGTTGATGAGAGATCTCGGAAGTATTCCTGCACCGCAGAATTCATATCTGCTTAATATTGGTCTTGAGACCTTGCACCTTCGTGTGAGGCAGCATTGTGATAATGCACAGAAGGTGGCAGAGTGGTTGGAAAAGAATGAGAAGGTGGCATGGGTGAACTATTGTGGTCTTCCTTCCGATAAGTATTATGCTTTAGGACAGAAGTATCTTCCAAATGGTTCATGTGGTGTCATAGCCTTTGGTTTGAAGGGTTCACGAGAAGACGCCATCAAGTTTATTGATAGCTTAGACTTTGTTTCTATCGTCACTCACGTAGCTGATGCACGTACTTGTGTTCTGCATCCGGCAAGTCATACTCACCGCCAGTTGACCGACGAACAACTCCGTGAGGCTGGTGTAGCACCAGACTTAATCCGTCTTTCTGTTGGTATTGAGAATGTAGATGACATCATCGCAGATCTTGAACAAGCATTGAAGTAATCCAAACATAAGGATATAACAAAGGACACCCAATAACTGAGTGCCCTTTTTTATTTTATAATTTTATAAAACATCCTCCCCCTAAACAGTTCATTCCTTACCCCCTTTTCAGTAATTACTCCCCTCTCCTTTCGGAGAGGGGTCGGGGGTGAGGCTTTTTCTTACCCCATTACCCTCACTACTTCTACTGACCGATCTAGCCATGCTTCCATCTGCTTGTAATCCTTCTTCTCCCATACATCTTTGAAGTCCATAAACTCATGCGCAAGACGGCTTTCATAAGCGTTACGGCGATAGCTGGTTAGCTTTCCTTGTTTCATGATTTCAACACTACCAAACTCGTTTGCCGGTGTTGGGATATGTATCCAACCCTTTTCTCCTTGTATGAGAATGAATGATGGACTACTTGAATCCTTTGCAGCAGTACAGGTGGCAGTCATCGTTGGGTAGGAGAGAACCATTACACCAGAGGTATCAATGCCATTGTGACCTCGGTTAGCAAAATATTGTGTTGCGGTAGGTTGTCCGAAAAGACCTATGACAATATTGATATTGTAGACATTGAGGTCGTTCAGTGCGCCACCTCCTAATTCTGGGTTGAATGCAGGAGCAATATCACCCTGTAAATAGCGTTCGTACTTACTTGAATATTGTGAGAAATTACACTGTACAAAGTGGATAGGACCTATCTTCTTTAGACTATCTTTGACCATGCGGAAGTTAGGTGTATGGAGCGGAGAGATAGCTTCAAAGAGGTAGAGCTTTCGCTCTTGTGCCATTGTTGCCAGCTCTTCTGCTTCAGCAACCGTGAGGGTGAAAGGCTTTTCTACAATTACATTCCTACCAGCCTCTAATGCCATACGCGTAAATTCGTAATGGGCATTGTTGACTAAAGCGATATAAACGAAGTCAGCTTTGTCTTCTTTTAGCAACTGAGCATAGTCGGTATATATACGCTCAATATGATTCATCTTCGCAAGAGATTCTGCCTTTTCCACATTGCTGTGTGAGAATATACTGGTGATTTCTATCCCTTTTACTTCTGTCTTGAGCAATGTGATAACCTCTGTGGCTATCATTCCAGTTCCTATAATACTAATCTTCATCTTTTCTATAGCTTTTTAAGAGCATGTTCTATGGGCTTTTTTTTCGATGGGTGAAGCCTATAGAATGTGCTTTGTTACTTTCCTTATACAACAAAAGTAAGGAATGTTTTGGAAATAAAGAGCGAAATGACTATTTTTGTTGTCTCTTAACAAGCATTAGTTGATATGAATAATAAAAATTTTTCATTCCTTTTAGCATCTCTTTTGTCTATAACTGTTATGGCTGGATGCAAAAGTGAAAAGGCATCAGCTGCGGAGAAAGTGAAGGACTCTGTGGCTTCTCCTTCTGTTGTTTCTGACTCTGTTGTAAAAAAGAAAGATGTACCATTGGTGGTTGATTCTATTGGTAAGTCTTATAGTACAAAGAAGGGTGACGTTGATCTTGCTTATTCCTTCCCTGTGTCTGGTCCTCAACCGCTGGTCGATTCGCTCCGTGCTTACCTCTCATCTGAGTTGGTATGGATTGGGGATGACTATAGTGATGAGGGCGTAGAGTCTAAACCTTATAGCAATATTGCAGATGGTAAGGGAATGATAAACTACTATGCTAAGAATGCTTATAAGAGTATAAGCAAAACTTTAGAAGAAATTGATGACCCAGATGTGGCTTGGAAACCAGAAATTTCTAAGTTTATAATGAAGCTAAATGAAACGGAACGTTATGTTACGTACTATTCTTCTTTTTACACATATTCGGGTGGTGCACATGGAATGGCTTCAGAATATGGGGCAACTTTCGACAAGAAGTCGGGTGTTATGCTGCGGAATGTATTGAGTCCGAAGGATATAAAAGCACTTCAACCTATCCTCAGAGCTGGTGTTGAAAGCTATTTCAGAGGGTGGTATGAAAAAGAGCATGATGTTGAAAGCCGTGTAAAGGAAGATATGGATGGGCTCTCTCTTGAGAATGGTATTATCCCATTACCAGGAAATGGTGTTTATCTTTCTCCAGAAGGTGTGGTGTTTATCTATGGATTCTATGAGATTGGTGCTTATGCTATCGGAATGCCTACCTTTACTGTTCCTTATAAGAAGATTGGAAAGTTCCTTTCGCCTGAGGCAAGACGCCTTGCAGGGGTTAAGTAACTTCTGTAAGTTGAATTGAATTATATTTGGCTTTGAAGTTGATAAATGACTTTTCATTAGCCCTTTTCACTGACTATTCTCTCTTTTGAAGGGAATAGTCAGTGTTTTTATTGGTGCATCATCCAAACAAAGCCTTTTGCAATTCTGACTCCGTTGTCTTGGAAATGATTGCCTTCATTCCATTCCATCTTACAATTGACACCTTTTTCTTTGAAGATTTGTTCTTGGCGTAGGATGTCTTTACTGATAGTTGACATCAATTTTGTTTTTGTTTTCTCTTCTTTGTCGCCAAGGCTGAGATATGCGTGTTCTACTTGTGGATGGTGGGAGTTGGCATAGTCTAACCAACCAGTATACCATGCAGATGGGGATGCTGAGACAATTCCACGGAAAGGAACATTCTGTTGGTAGCTTGCCCAAAGACTAAAAAGTCCTGCTAATGAATATCCTCCTAAGACTGGTGTTACTTTTATTGAGCTCTAAAGAAAATTGTGTCTTTAAGGTTGGGATAAGTTGATCTGTTATATATAATAAGGTGGAATGAGCGCCATCACCAAAAGGAACCTTTCCAAATACTGGTGGAGCAGGCCAAGGGGTTAGCTCGGCATTCCATTTATTTATACGAACAGCAATATGTATGAATGGTGTCTGCGAGTTGTCTTCTATATAGGTGATTTGTCGCTCCAACTCCGCTGTGTCATTACTGTCAACGGGCTGAATAATGAAAAACTTTGCGTTTTCTTCGCTATGTAGGATGCAAGTGTGCTCTCCAATCTCAACAATCTCCTTTTTATGTCTCATACTTTTTAAAATCTTATTTTTAGGGTGCAAAAAAATAATCATTTTTAAAGCAAATTAGTTGATTTGGGTCAATTTTAAATAAAAAAAGTTCATTTCTTGAAAAAAATAATCTTCAAAAACATTTGGTGGGAACGGAAATTCTGTATACCTTTGCACTCGCTTTTACAAAAACAAGCCACCTGGCAAGTTACTTAAAAGCACTAAAGAAAGAGTTCTTTGAAAAAGATTTACATAAACAGAGAAGTAGTACAAGAAGCGTCTGTTTGGTTTTTATATCAAATGGATGGGTAAAAAGAAACGAACCGATCAATTCATTGTCCCTACTTTTGAGGCACCGCCTCAAAACTAAAGGAACAAAAAGAAAAGGTGCTTTTTACTTGATACTTTTTAGGATAAGCGTTCTGAAACAGAGATTACTCGGTGAAGCGCTTTTGGGAGTAATGTGGTATTCATTATCATTTCATCACCCATCACTTATCACCAAAACATATTTTACAATGGAGAGTTTGATCCTGGCTCAGGATGAACGCTAGCTACAGGCTTAACACATGCAAGTCGAGGGGAAACGGCATTGAGTGCTTGCACTCTTTGGACGTCGACCGGCGCACGGGTGAGTAACGCGTATCCAACCTTCCCATTACTGTGGGATAACCTGCCGAAAGGCAGACTAATACCGCATAGTCTTCGATGACGGCATCAGATTTGAAGTAAAGATTTATCGGTAATGGATGGGGATGCGTCTGATTAGCTTGTTGGCGGGGTAACGGCCCACCAAGGCGACGATCAGTAGGGGTTCTGAGAGGAAGGTCCCCCACATTGGAACTGAGACACGGTCCAAACTCCTACGGGAGGCAGCAGTGAGGAATATTGGTCAATGGACGGAAGTCTGAACCAGCCAAGTAGCGTGCAGGATGACGGCCCTATGGGTTGTAAACTGCTTTTGTATGGGGATAAAGTTAGGGACGTGTCCCTATTTGCAGGTACCATACGAATAAGGACCGGCTAATTCCGTGCCAGCAGCCGCGGTAATACGGAAGGTCCAGGCGTTATCCGGATTTATTGGGTTTAAAGGGAGCGTAGGCTGGAGATTAAGTGTGTTGTGAAATGTAGACGCTCAACGTCTGACTTGCAGCGCATACTGGTTTCCTTGAGTACGCACAACGTTGGCGGAATTCGTCGTGTAGCGGTGAAATGCTTAGATATGACGAAGAACTCCGATTGCGAAGGCAGCTGACGGGAGCGCAACTGACGCTTAAGCTCGAAGGTGCGGGTATCAAACAGGATTAGATACCCTGGTAGTCCGCACAGTAAACGATGGATGCCCGCTGTTGGTACCTGGTATCAGCGGCTGGCGAAAGCATTAAGCATCCCACCTGGGGAGTACGCCGGCAACGGTGAAACTCAAAAGGAATTGACGGGGGCCCGCACAAGCGGAGGAACATGTGGTTTAATTCGATGATACGCGAGGAACCTTACCCGGGCTTGAATTGCAGAGGAAGGATTTAGAGATAATGACGCCCTTCGGGGTCTCTGTGAAGGTGCTGCATGGTTGTCGTCAGCTCGTGCCGTGAGGTGTCGGCTTAAGTGCCATAACGAGCGCAACCCCTCTCTTCAGTTGCCATCAGGTAATGCTGGGCACTCTGGAGACACTGCCACCGTAAGGTGTGAGGAAGGTGGGGATGACGTCAAATCAGCACGGCCCTTACGTCCGGGGCTACACACGTGTTACAATGGCCGGTACAGAGGGACGGTGTAATGCAAATTGCATCAAATCTTGAAAGCCGGTCCCAGTTCGGACTGGGGTCTGCAACCCGACCCCACGAAGCTGGATTCGCTAGTAATCGCGCATCAGCCATGGCGCGGTGAATACGTTCCCGGGCCTTGTACACACCGCCCGTCAAGCCATGAAAGCCGGGGGTGCCTGAAGTCCGTGACCGCAAGGATCGGCCTAGGGCAAAACTGGTGATTGGGGCTAAGTCGTAACAAGGTAGCCGTACCGGAAGGTGCGGCTGGAACACCTCCTTTCTGGAGAGTTCGCTTATTAGTTGATTTAGTTGACAAGTATTTAAGTATACAAGTCAAGAAGTTAACGGTAATCAAGATAAATAAAAGAACCTTTGGTTCGTTTTTCTTCTTGTACTCACTGCACTCTGTATTATATAAATGTAGGAGTTTAGAGTTTAAGGCTCACATAAAGGTTCAAGCCCTTATCCTCCACTTCGCTGTCATCTGCTTCTGAGGCACTGCCTCAGAATACACAGAGTCAACAGCACAAGATCTTTGACATATTGACACAAGCAAGACTGTAATGTAGAACTATTCTTTCTATAATGGGAAGAATTAGAATTCTAATTATTGAAGAAAAAACTTCAAATTCTTTAGAATCACACAACAGCTGAAAGTATGAGCTACATTCTTTGTAAGCAATTACAGAGAAGGCGAAGAAAGTAAGAAAGGGCGCATGGCGGATGCCTTGGCTCACGGAGGCGATGAAGGACGTGATAAGCTGCGATAAGCCTTGGGTAGGTGCAAATAACCTTTGATCCAAGGATTTCC